>Ga0209379_10000093_pt1 | contig 121108 bp, 101 predicted proteins | sample tdDd001_FD_187124 | JGI IMG/M metagenome (GOLD analysis project Ga0209379, IMG submission 187124) | Marine sediment microbial communities from the Atlantic coast under amendment with organic carbon and nitrate - tdDd00.1 (SPAdes)... | ecosystem: Environmental > Aquatic > Marine > Coastal >...
TTCCTGACTTGAGACCTTCTAAAGCTTCCTTCTCAAATTCTTTGTAATTGAAATCTTTTCCATCCATTGTATCAAGTTATTAATTGTTTCTTAAACTTTTACTTGACACACTTTAATGAACAGACTCGTTTGTTATACAGAAAGATTTTGAAATGATACAAAGCGTGTTGGTTGACGATAGAGAGCAATACGTTTATGACACAAAAAGTTCTGGGGATGATATAGCAGCCTCGGTTTATGACACAGAAAAGTGTGGGGATGATACAAAGCGTGTTGGTTGACAATACAGAACAAGACGTTTATGACACAAAAAGTTCTGGGGATGATACAGCAGCCTCGGTTTATGACACAGAAAAGTGTGGGGATGATACAAAGCGTGTTGGTTGACAATACAGAACAAGACGTTTATGACACAAAAAGTTCTGGGGATGATACAGCAGCCTCGGTTTATGACACAGAAAAGTGTGGGGATAACACAAAAATGTTTGTTGACGATACAGAGCAAGACGCTTGAGATACAAAAAATTCTGGGGATGACAGCAGCCTCGGTTTATGACACAAAAAAGTGTGGGGATAATATAAAAATATCTGTTGACGATACAGCTCCCACTATAAATACACGAAAATCAATAGAAATGACACAGAAACTAATATACTTCTGTTTTAATCTATTGAACCTCTCTTAACTATCCATTGATAGCCTACTTGACGAACTCATAATCGTCTAAAATATTACTTGTAAATAAGCATTATCATTCACCTGTCAAGTTTCTGCCCATGCAGTGCTTGTCATTAAAACTACTAACACCATGAAAAGAGTATTTTTTACTTACCGCGAAATGAAAAGAAGACTTGAGGACTTCTATAGTGAAAACCAGGCGAAAATTGATGCCATTCCTGTACTGAAGGAAATTTTTGATGCCCTCTTTGCCAGCTTCAACAAGTTTGAGCTGTCTTGGGAAATCCTCACTCAGGATTACTCAGGCTCTACCCTAAGCAAACGAAATGTAAAAAGCCAGTTGGCCAAGCATCTCTCCAAATGCAATATGTTGGTGTACAACTATTGTATCAAAAATGAGATTACCTCAGAATTGCCAAATTTTAAAGGCAGTGAAGGCCGTCTGAATCGACTTTCGGATGAAAATTTGATTAGTAGAACTGAATACAGCATTCAATACCTGGAAAAATTAGGTGAAACGATTGGCGAAACTGGCCTTGCAGCCCAGGATTTGGAAGATCTGAAAACCCTGTTTACCAACTACGAAGCCTTGGCACCAAGACCAAAGGTTTTGATTGGCAAACAGAAAATTGCCCAACAAGACCTAAGTGAGGCTCATGCAGATGGTCTACACATTATTCAGCAAAGGTTGGACAAGGTAATGGAATCGATGTTTGAGGATGCGGAACCCGATTTCTATCATACCTATGTGGAAGCCTCGGAAATTGAGAAGCCCAACTCCAGTACACTGGCTGTAAAAGGTTCTATCTTGGACAAAAGCACCAAATTACCGGTACCACAAGCTCACGTGATTATCGAATCCATCGATTTGGATCATGAGGTGAAAGGGAAAAAGGGAGGTTTTCGAATCAAAAAACTGGAGCCTGGTACTTATACCGTAAAGGTTGAGGCCATTACCTACAAAAGCATCAGCTTGGATCAATTCATCGACTGGGAGAAACCAATGTGCTGGAGATTGAGTTAGAGACAGTCGAATAGTCAAACAGTCGAATAGTCCAATAGTTGAACAGTCAAACAGTCGAATAGTCGAATAGTCGAATAGTCGAAAGGTAATTGAATTTGTCCTTCATTAAAATTAGAATGAACAAGGAGGTGCGAACTCTCAATTAGTAATTAACAATGAGTAATTAAACAAGAGGTGCATTGGTTTGTGCCTCTTTTATTCTTACTGTTGAACAGTCGAATAGTCAAAATGTGTGAAAAGTTGAAAAGTAAAATGGTAGAAAAGTAGAATGGTGGAAAAGTAGAAAGGAAGGAGATTTACGAAGAGCTCAAAGGATTAGACGCAGATGTTGATGATGGATATGATTTTCGCAGATAAAGTTTTGTCCACAGATGAACACAAATGAAGCCTCCTAATTCTATGAATAATTAAAAACGCAAAGAAAAATGAAGCTGTTTCATAAAGAACCATATGATTTCAAAACTGTACTTTTATAGTATTCATTACACATTATCAATTGTTCATTATTCAAAAAGGAACGGTCATTGTAAATAAAGCCCCAGAGGGGCGTAATCTTTATAGCCTTGGGTAAATGAGCAAAGCGAATGTAGCCCAAGGTATATGGTTCATGTAAATATCGTCGCAACTACACACCCTTAATTAATGAAGATCGTTTACATGTGACGGAAGAAATCTAAAGTCAAAGAGTCTGGAAGAGTCGAATAGTCAAATAGTCGAAAGGAGAAACTTGCAGTCATCCCGAGCCTGCCGAGGGATCTCTCAATTTAAACTCCAAAGCACAAATTCCAAGGAGAAAGGAGAAAGGAGAAAGAAAGGCGATCCACAAAGATCTAAAAGGATTAGACGCAGATCTTGATGATGGTTATGTTTTTCGCAGATAAGATTTGTCCACAGATGAACACAAACGAAGCTGTTTCACAAAGAACAGCATGATTAAAAAAACGATTTCAAAACTGTAATTTCATATTATTCATTACACCTTATTAATTGTTCATTATTCACAAAGGAACGGCCATTGTAAATAAAGCCCCAGAGGGGCGTAATATTTATAGCCTTGGGTAAATGAGCAAAGCGAATGCAGCCAAGGTATATATGGTTCATGTAAATATCGTCGCAACTACAAACTTTTATTGATGAAGATCGTTTACATGCGACGGAAGAAATCTAAAGTCAAAGAGTCTGGAAGAGTCGAATAGTCTGGAAAAGTGGAATGGTGGAAAGGAGAAAGGAGAAAGTAGAAAGTAGAAAGTAGAAAGTAGAAAGTAAGGTAATTTATAAAGTTCTCAAAGGATTAGACGCAGATGTTGATGATAGATATGATTTTCGCGGATAAATTTTGTCCACAGGTGAACACAAACGAAGCTGTTTCGCAAAGAACAGCATGATTAAAAAAAACGATTTCACGGCTATAATTTTACATTATTAATTACTCATTATTAATTGTTTATTACTTCAGCAAGGGATCTCATTCAAAAGCTCCAAGGAGAAAGTATAAAGGATGAAGTAAAAACTGATATGCCAAAATATAGCGAAGGAAAGCTTATAAGCTCCAATAAGAATTGATATTTAGAAAAATAAAATCCCGAAGAAGACTTCAGCTTCTACGGGATTTTTATTTCTTATTGGCTACTTATTTTTTTGAATTGAAAAGACATTAAATGTATTTCGACAGAAGTTCCATTACCTAGAGGTGCTTCTTTAATGGCAAAAATATTCTCTACAGGATCAGAAGGCTGATTGGCGGATGTAAAATTCTCCCCACTATCGGTACCCGCATCATAGGTTCCAGCCTCTACTGTGATTTCGTCAAGAAATAAGCCATTTTCATATAGATTTACATTGGACACTGCAACAAACCAATCGGGACTTGGTGCAATCATACTTACCAAAGATACCAATGGATGATCCTTGGTAAGATCAATTTCGAACTCGATTTCTGAAATTCCCGTAGGCAAACCAGCATCTTTGATAAAAGTAATTGCATCTCCACTGTTTATGAAAGCTTCTACTTCATCATCCAATGGATTGGTGCCACCAGTTTCTGCCATTTTTTTAATTCCAGGACTCGCCAAGTTACCCGTAGTAAACAGGCTGGATCCATTGTTGTGAACCATACCTGTAACAGGTGAAAAGTGATCATTATCCGGGAAATTGTTGGGGTGATTTGTTTCGCTCCAGTTGCCAGTAACAGTTACACTGTACTTTGCGGATGTTTCCATAGGTTGAGGTTCCTCTTTACTATCTGAATCTGAACAGGATATTCCAAAAAGAAAAATACTTGCTATTAATAATATTCTTGATTTCATAAGCTTCAATATTTTATTTAGAATAATTTAAAATAATAAAATATTTTTTAATATCAAACCATTCCTAATAAAAAAAGCCCAAAGAAAATTTCTTTGAGCTTTTGTTTACAATCGGCCCCTCTAGTGCTAACTACTTTTGGGATGGTACGCCGTTATTTTAATTCTTTTACTTTCTTACTTAGAGAATTCATATAATTTTCCACCTCAGTAAAACTATCTGGTTGAGGTGCCCATGGTGCAAACTCTATACCAACTCCAAGAACATAAGGTCCTTCCTTAATTTCGTATATGACAGAACCAGATTCTTCCACAAAAATGGTATGCCATATACCAACCGGTATTTCTACCCCATATTCTCCTACATTAGGATCCAATGTTTTTACTTCAACAATTTCTCCAGCATCATCAAAAAGCAATACATGCACCTTACCTCTCAAGAGTAAAAAGATTTCCACTTTCTCTGTATGCTTATGAGGAGGTAAATAAGTGCCAGGTTCCAATGCATTGAGCATTCTTTGCAATATTTCCTCGCCATTATCATGAAAGTTGTGATTCATGCGCTTGCGAGGATTTTTATTTGCTTCCTCCGATACTCGATCGAGCAATTCTATATTAATATTTTTCACAATCATTAATCAAATTAATAAAACTTTTACATGTCTGAATTTATAAATCTTAAGCAAGTTGATGCAAATGAAAATATTTGCGTTTTACGATAATATAAAAAACTGCCAAGATTAATAAAGCAGACAAAACCAATAGTATGATTGTCATAATACCAACATCTACTTTCATTAACAATAAAACTGCTAAATTTAAAGCCATCTGAACAAGAGCATAAACACTCGCAACGTACAAATGTGGTACTTTTGCCTCATTTGCTAAAATCTGGTACAAATGTTTTCTGTGCGCCTGGAAGATATTTTCTTTTAGCAACAAACGATGAATAATGGTCAGAACACTATCTACTCCATATACTCCCAACAATAATACAGGAACAATTGATGGCTGAACCAAAAGTAGTTTACCAATCATGAAAAGCAGAATGAACGCAATTGCTATGGAACCAACATCACCGGCAAAACATTTTGCTTTTTTTCTAAAATTGTAAAAATTAAAAACCATAACACTCAAGGAAGTGCAATAGATCAAATCATTTTCTACAAAATTCACATGGTAATTGTTAATCATCCATAAACCTGCTAAAACAGCAATGCTATATGCACCTGTGATTCCATTAATGCCATCCATAAAATTATAAGCATTGGTTATTCCTATGAATAAAATAAAAGCCAACACAATCCAATACCATGGTTGCTCAAACAAATTCAATTGATAAAAGAGCAATGCCATGGCAATCAAATGAACAGAAAGGCGAAGTTTGTTTGATAGTGTTAAAATATCATCTAAAAAACTAATTAATGTGATTAAGCTTAATCCTAAGAAAAACCATGAATATTGAAAACCTGAGTAAATAAAAAAGGATAAAGCTCCAAAGAAAAAGATTATACCTCCTCCTCTTAAGGTGATAGAAGTATGAGAGCTTCTTTCGTTTGGTTTATCAATGATATTAAAATGATCGCCTATTTTGAAATAAACATTTATCAATACAAATAATATAGTAATCAACAACAAATATATCATCAGGTTTTAGTTTTTATATGATTTAAGCAATTCCTCTAACTCCCCTAAAAGTCTCCTCTTTTCAAAGTTTGAAGAATAGTAATTCAAAGCACTCTTTTTCATCTCCTCTCTTTGTTTTTCAGAAAGAGAACTTAAATAAATTGCCTTTTTAGATAATGTAGAATAATCCCCAGCCGCAACTGCAAAACCACATTTAGCTTCTTCAATTAATTCTGCGGCCTCACCATTGAGCATAGCTAGCACAATGCAGCCAGATGCCATATAAGCTTGAATCTTTGCGGGTACAGTAAGACCAAAAATAGGCTCATCCTTTAGAGAGACTAACAAAACATCAGCTTTATTAAAAAACAAAGGCATTTTGTCTAATGGGTATCTACCTAATAAATAAACATTTGATAAGTTTTCACTTTTAATTTTCTTTTTTATCCAATCTACCTTACGACCATCACCAACAAGAATCCAATTAATTCCCTCATTTCTTGTCATTATTGCGGCCTTTAAGACATTGTCAAAATCCTGGGCTTCTCCAATATTTCCTGCAAAAACGATATTGAAACCAGAAGGAAGTTCAACATCATTGATATTGCTATCCACCCCTTGTGTAAAAACATCTTCCGCCCAATTGGGAAAATAACTAATTTTCTTATCCGAAGGACATTTATCTCTAATAGAGTTCTCAAAATTCCTGGAACTAATTAAAATATGATTTGAGGCCTTATAGATCCTTTCTACTATTTTGGTAATCCAGCTAATTACAAATTTTGATTTAACATTACTCGCAGCCAGTATACTCTCAGGCCAAAGATCCAAAACCCATACCACCAAAGGTATATTGTATTTTTTCTTCATCCATACACCAGGTAAGGCAGAAAAAACAGGTGAAAGTTGCTGAACAAAAATAATATCATACTCGTTTCTCAACTTAAATAAAAAATATACAAAGCTGAAAAAGACAAAAGAGAAATAATTTAGAGCCAAATTAAATCCATTACCATTTTTTCTGGGGAACAATGGAACTCGAATAACATTAACTCCATTGATCACCTCATTATCTGAAGAAAAGAAGCCATACCCATCGTAAAAATTACCCTGTGGATAATTTGGTTTACCTGTTAGGACTGTTACATCATGACCTTTTTGAACCAAATCAAATGCAATATCATTCCCTTTAAAAGACTCTGGATAAAAATATTGGGACACAAACAATACTCTCATAATATCAATTACTTAGACCATACCACACGATTCACATAGTCTGTATAAGACATGATTATTCGTACAACCTTATCAGAAACATTTGGCATGGAATAATCATAAACAGGTCTTAAATTACGTTCACCTCCTCTTTTTTGAGTGTCCAGTACAACCAATCCCTGCATGATTCTTTCCGGATTCAAGCCTACCATCATCACTGATGCTTCTTCCATTGCTTCAGGGCGTTCATGCGCTTCTCTAATGTTTAAAGCAGGGAAGTTCATAATCGAAGACTCCTCTGAAATGGTACCACTATCCGAAAGTACAGCTTTTGCTTTCATTTGCAAATGGTTGTAATCATGAAATCCCAAAGGTTTCATCAATTGAATCAAAGCATTAAACTCAACACCGGTCTCGTTAATTTTATTACGAGTACGAGGATGCGTTGAAACAATAACTGGCATTTGGTATTTTTCTGCTACTGCATTTAAACTTTCTACTAAGTTTAAAAAATTATCCGAGTTGATGTTCTCTTCTCTATGAGCAGAAACCAAGAAATATTCTCCTTCTTTTAATTCCAATCTTGAAAGTACATCAGAACCCTCAATTTTTTCTTTATAAGAATGAATCACTTCATAAATTGGAGAACCAGTTTTAATTACTCTATCAGCAGGTAATCCCTCTCTTAATAAATATTCCCTTGCAATAGAGCTATAGGTTAAATTAATATCTGACACATGGTCTACAATCTTACGGTTGGTTTCTTCCGGAACACGCTGATCGAAACAACGGTTTCCAGCTTCCATATGGAAAATAGGAATTTTGCGTTTTTTTGCTGCAATGGCACATAGACAAGAGTTTGTATCTCCCAGTACCAGGAATGCATCCGGTTGGATCTCTTCCAAAACAGGATCAATATTCATCAAAATTTTACCTGCTGTCACCGTAGCATTTCCACCTGCGGCGTTCAAAAAATAATCAGGCTTTCTTAAACCCAGGTCCTGGAAAAAGACTTCGTTTAGCTCGTAGTCATAATTCTGACCTGTGTGTACTAATATATGATCTATACTTTCAGTAGCATCTAATTTTAACAACACTCTTGATAAACGGATAATCTCCGGACGTGTTCCTACTACTGTAACAATTTTTAATTTATTCATTTCAATTTACTTTTTGCTAAAAAATCAGGTTTTAAGATCTCAATTACACCTCCAGGGAAAAAGTATCAGGAGCTTCAGGGTTGAATGGTTCATTTACCCACATTACGGTAACCATATCGTTTTCTCCTAAGTTTTCAATGTTGTGAGTATAACCAACAGGAATATCTACTACCTCCAATTTCTCACCAGAAACAAAATACTCATGTACTTTTTCTTCATCGATTTTCCTGAAACGGATCACACCTTTTCCACTAACCACCAAAAACTTCTCATTTTTGGTATGATGCCAGTGATTTCCTTTTACGATTCCTGGTTTTGATATGTTTACAGATACCTGTCCCCTGTCTTCACTTCTCAACATTTCCGTGAATGAACCACGATTATCTACATTCATTTTCAGCGGATAAGAAAACTCTTCAGTAGGCAGATAACTTAAATAAGTGGAATATAATTTTTTAGCAAAAGTGTCGTTCATTTTTGCTACCGACAAATCTTTACGACTATCCTTAAAAGAATAAAGTAAATCCACAATCTCTCCCAGGCTGATTGGATGAGTCACAGGAACAGCACAGAACTCCCCATCTTTATTTTCTTTACCCTCAAGTGCATGAATTAACTCTCTAACCAAGTCATCGATATAAACCAATGTCATTTGGTAAGATCTATCGGATACCGTAATATCCAAACCATGGGCTATATTGTGACAAAAGGTTGCAACAGCTGAGTTGTAATTGGGTTTACACCATTTTCCAAACACATTTGAGAATCGGTATACCATTACTTTTGCACCTGTTTCCTTAGCATATTGAAACATTACATCCTCCCCAGCCTTCTTGGACTTTCCATAGGCATTATCCAAAGTGGCCTGGGTTGAAGAAGATATCATAATTGGGCAGGTATTTTGATACTTCTTTAATGAATTCAACAATTTACCTGCGAAATCACAATTTCCTTCCATGAACTCTGATTCATTTTCAGGGCGATTGATTCCTGCCAGGTTGAAAATGAATGTTGCCTCCTTACAATATTGATCCAATAGCTTCTCATCTGTATCAATATCGCATTCCAATATTTCAAAGTTGGAATCAATCGTATAAGTTTTGTCCTTTCCCTCTTGTATATTTCTTAGCTGAGCAACTAAGTTTTTACCTATAAATCCTTTGGCACCTGTTACTAATATCTTCATACCTTTAAATATTATATATTAACAGGTTCATTCTTTTCAGTCATTACATCCTCTCGTATGAAATCCAATTTCAACAACAATTGCTTCATTCCTTCTACATCCAATGGGTTGGTATTGTGAGAGTGATAATCTTCAATTTTGGACAATTCTTCGTCACCTTCCTTGAAATATTTGTCGTAGTTCAAATCTCTTGTATCACAAGGTATTCTGAAATAATCTCCCATATCAATGGCTTTTGCCATTTCTTCACGTGTCACCAAAGTCTCATACAATTTCTCTCCGTGACGAGTACCAATGGTTTTCACTTCAGTATCTGCCTGGTACAATTGCTTCAATGATTCGGCCAATACAGATAAGGTAGCTGCAGGAGCTTTCTGCACAAACAGATCACCATTTTCACCATTTTGAAATGCATAGATTACCAAATCAACAGCATCATCTAAAGTCATCATGAAACGTGTCATGTTAGGATCTGTAATGGTAATTGGGTTACCAGCTTTGATTTGGTCCACCCACAAAGGAATTACAGATCCCCTACTTGCCATTACATTACCATAACGAGTACAACATATGGTCGTTTTTGCATCAATTCCCAAAGCTCTACCATGAGCAATGGCCACCTTCTCCATCATGGCCTTGCTAATCCCCATAGCATTAATTGGATAAGCTGCTTTATCGGTTGATAAAACCACTACATTTTCCACTCCATGTGCAATTGCCGACTGAATCACATTATCCGTCCCATCCACATTGGTTTTAACAGCTTGCATTGGAAAAAATTCACAAGATGGCACTTGTTTTAGCGCAGCAGCTGCAAAAACGTAATCAACGCCAATCATTGCCAAATCCACAGAACGACGATCTCTGACATCTCCAATGTAGAATTTAACTTTTGGGTTTTGTAAATTGTGACGCATGTCATCTTGCTTTTTCTCATCTCGAGAGAAAATGCGAATTTCTTTGATATCAGAATCTAAAAATCTCCTCAAAACCGCGTTCCCGAAGGAGCCGGTACCACCTGTAATTAACAGTATTTTATCCTTAAATATTGACATATCTTTAATCTATTTTTTCCAAATATTTATTAAGCTATTCATTACTACATTCATGGAATATTCACTAAACACTTTATTTTGAGCTAACTCACCCATTCTTGTCGCATCAATCGGATTATCCAAAATGGTATTTAGTGAAAGTTTAAGTTCTTCTATATCTCTTGGTGCAACGCAATATCCAATCTTATTACCGTTTTGACATTTCAGTATTTCAGGGATTGCGCCAACAGAGGTTGCAACAATAGGTGCGCGCGCAGCCATTGCCTCCAGGATTACATTAGGAAAACCTTCTGTATATGATGGAAGAAGAAACGCAGAACACTTTTTCATCTTATCTATAATAAAATCATGGTTTTGAACACCTTCAAATGTTATCCATTCAGTTTTGTCTTTTTTTAGTGAAAGAGATAATAATTGTTCTTTGATTTCCTGTTCATACGGCCCAATAAAAGTAAGTTTATTTACTTTATCCAATTGACAACATGCATCGACTAACTCAAAAACTCCTTTAAACGGTATAATATGTCCTACAAACAATACAGTACCCTGCTCTCTAGATCCAATGACACCTGAACGAACTTTATCTTCTAACGATTTAGAAATTGGATTTGGTAAATAGCTTACGTTCGAAAAACCATTTTTAATCAAGGTTTCATATGAACAATTATCTAAAACAATTACTTCATTAGCTAGCTTGCATACCTGACGTAACATTTTCCATTCCCAATTTTTTTTATGAGATAGTTGTGGGATTCGGCCAAACCTAAAGTGAACAATTAACTTTGCTTTAGTTTTTTTTAACTTACGAAGCATTAACCAATCACGTAACAATCCAAGAGAAGCACTTGATGTAATATGAACAATGTCAAGTTTTCCATCCTCAACTTGATCACACACTTCACTAATACGAGTTCTTAAATCAATAATTCCGTAATAAATTCTCTTAAATAATCCGATATCAGTAATTCTTCTATTGCCTCCTCCTGTATTATAATGACATAGATTTACTTCTGTTTCATTTGTCTTGAAGTAATCCAAAACATGAATCGTCCATGATGCAATGCCTCCTGTTGGTGGAGGTAGCGGGGAAACCAATAAAACTTTAAGATTTCTTCTACTCATTATATAAAATTCTTTCATGTTGTTTTACCTCATCTTCAGTGAATCTGTACTTTAAAATTTTTGCAGGGACACCTCCAACTATAGCATAAGGAGGAATGCTCTTATTTACTAAAGCCCCTGCAGCAACAATTGCTCCATTTCCGATTTTTACTCCTTTTAGAATTGTAACATTTGTTCCAATCCATACATCATTACCAATGTGTACAGCTTCATCGTCTTCAGGCCTTTTATCCTTTTCCGTATAATCTGTAATAAATTTTCCAATTATATCATAACGATGATTGCCTCCTCGAATAGTAACGTTTGGTGCAAATGCGACATTATTCCCTATATAAATATGGCTAATTGCGGCGATAAATCTTGCACCATTACCTATACCTACATTATCACCTATTGTAATATTCTTATAGGTAAATTCAGATTTGCCAGGATGAAAAATAACATTTCTACCAATACTCGCGAAAGAAGATTTGAAAATATACATCAATACCCTATTATATATTTTTCCAATCAGAACAATAAGTTTAGCTAATAATTTCATTCTCCCACTTTTTTATTATTACATCATTTGAAAACAAATCTATTGATTTATTTTTTGAATATATTCCCATACTTTCTAATTCAGTTGAAGTGAGTTTAACAATTTCTTTTAGTGCCTTTGCAATTCCATGGCTAGAAATCTCGTCACACAAAATACCATTACAACTATCGATAAACACATCATAATCTGACACTTTGGTCATTACTACGGGTTTGCCAATAGTTAACGCCTCACAAATCACATTAGGCAATCCTTCATAGTCACTAAACAAGCCAACGATGTCACTTTCCTGCATTGTTTTGTGAATATTCCTTTCTTCACCATTCAAGGAGATTATATCAGCTAATCCATATTCTGATATTAAACTTTTAGCAGTTTGATAAATCCCATCACCAACAGCACTTACTGACTGATTGCCAAACCATTCAATATGCAATTTTCTTTTCTCTTCATCACTCAATAAAGATATAGCTTCAATCAATAAAATTGGATTTTTCAGTTTCTGATAACTTGCAGCAACAACTAAATTAATTCTACCATTTCTTACCGGATTATAGCTTCCTAAATCATTATTCAAGGTAACCGTATTATATATCACTTTAACTTTCTCTCCATAGTCAGGTATATGCTTCTGCCACATATGCTTTGCATTGTAAGAATTGCATATAATTACATCAGCATACCTTTGAAACCAATTAAAAATCCTATTCTTTAACCTTTTAAATATTTGCTCATTAGAACTCCTTTCACTCGTAATAACTTTCCATTTTTTACTCCCTACAGCAGAAAAGCAATTAATGAAATTTGGTGTATCCATAAATGAGATTACGGTATTATAATTATTTCTACGGATAAAATGTCTAATCTTTAATATCCTAAATATCATTCTTTCCTCAATGATATAATTTATAGTTATTTGAGCACTTTCCACTTTCGGTTTAAAAAAATTGGATTTAGAATAGACTAAAAATTCAACATTATACCCTTTCGCTTTAAGTAAGCAAGCAATGGTTGTCATTTGTCTTTGCGCCCCCCCTGAACCAAGACTATCAATAAGAAATAGAATTTTCATACTAGTATTTTATAAGTAAATATACTCCACAAAGGCATAAATATATAAACACTGCCCGAATCATATTATTTCGAAATAAGGTAGGGTATTTAGTAGAGCCTATAGAATACACAGTAAATAATATTGGGTACATACACACTAATCGTCTTGGATTCATATTTGATGTATTTACCAATAAAAACAAAATCAACACTAACCCTGAATATCTGAGAATAATTGGAAAATCCTTATAAAAACCTTTTATCATTGAATAACGAAGAGTACAAAAACAAACAACAAACCAGAAAAATGGTGAAACCATAACGACACCACCTCCGATCATTTCAAAGATATTGTTAGATTCTAATAACTGTTTCCAAGATGGAAAGGGTTCCATTTGCGAATGTATAATAATTGCAATTTGTTTGATTCCTGCTGGCAGCCTCAAAATATATTTACCTAATCCCCCTTGCTCTGAATTTTTGCTTGTGAATTCCACATATCCCTCCATGGTAGACATGATATTTTTCAAATAAACTAAAACTACCCCAGCTATTGCTATTGCAATGATTATCATTACAACTATTAATAATTTTCTGATTAGCTTAAAGTTTGCCCTTTCTTTAGCTTTTTCATAAATAAAGAGCATCGGTATGAAAGCCATAAAAAGTCCATGTTCTAATCTAAATTGCATAGTAACCAGTACCAATACAAACAATAGAATCAACTTTCTAACAGAAAAATCTGAAAATAAAATTGATAATGCCCAAATATAAAAGAAGTTAATATAAACATCTCTCGTTAGTTTCCCAGCACTTAACATCAAATATGAAAAGGCAACGTATATTAAGGTATACTTGAAAGATTTTTTCGCATCTATAAACTGCAATAGAATTTTATACATAAATACAGAACATAAAGATCCAATAAACGCAGAATTCAAGTACTGTATTAAAGGTGAATTTCCATATAAGTAATTATTTGCAACATATGCAACCACCCCCCTCGTAAAATAGGCCCCCTCATTTTCTATGTGAACACGCTGAACAAAACATGTCTCATAAATTGACCTTATATTGGACATATTACCCAAAGCCTCAGATGCTGTATAGAAAAGATGTTCGTCAGGGCTAATGAACCATCCTCCTCTTGTTATATACCCCAAATAAATAATAGCAATATAAACAGAGTAAATACTATACGTAATAAAGAAAACTTGCATGGATTTAATTTTATCCATGTCTTTCTTAAAAATACTGAACGCTAAAATAACACCAATTAAGATATAAGTAATGTAGCACGCACTTATGGTTATAAAACTATCCATTATAATTATCTATATATATGCGACTTAACACTACTCCAATAACATCTGGTGTCCAAAAAGAATTCAACAGCTTTGTTATTATTAGTAACTGAGAGCTTAAACAATAGCCTAAGAATTGATAATATTTTAAACTTCTTGAAGCATTCTATTACTAAAGTTAATAATACTATGTATCGTGTATTTTCTTTTTGACTCATAGTATAATCTACTTCCAGACCATTCATTCTTCTATATGAAGCTTCAGATAGAGAAACGCCAGCCATATCGGCAATTGGAAGAAACCCTTCTGGTCTGGTACTCATTTCAATAAAATAATATTCGTCCTTATATTTCTTAAACTCCAATCCACCAATTCCGACGTAATCAATAGATTTTAAAAACTGAGAGCACAATTTAGAAAAAGTATCATCAATTTGAGTTGTTCCAATAGTCATGATACCATTAGTTTGCTTTGTTTTATTGCCCATACATTCCACCAAATGCCCTCCTTCATCTCTATAAAAGATGTAGAATTTATAATCTTCATCTTCTCCAGGTATATACTCCTGACAAATAACATCACCATTACAAGATGAATCATCTTGAAAAATACTTTTAAAATCGCTCTTAGTTAAAATTTTAAATTTATATCCGACATTAAGAGATGCTGAAATTGGTTTTACTATAACTGGAAATAAAAAATCATTGAGTATTTCATTTTTAATACACACATTATCAATAACTTTACTTTTAGGGACTAAAGCACCTTGTTTTTCCGCATATTTTTCTGCAAATCCCTTTTGTGTGAACCCCTGTATTATATTGCTAGATGGCATACATAGTTCGAACAGATTCTCATATCTTGATCGGCTAATTTCAATCAATAAACACTGCTCATCTGTTGTTGTATACAATATTGGTTTGCTACTAAACGAACTATTTTCGATAAAGTTTTCACAAAAATCAAGTAATTTATCAGTCTGCATGTAAAAGACTTCAGTAATTAACTTTGACGATTTATAATATTGGTAAAACTTTTCATTAAAGCATATTACAAATATATCTGCACCATATTTATGAACACTTTTACAAATGGAAAGTACACTTCCCATAGTAGTCCCTGCTAATACTATTACTGGCCTCATTATCAGAATTAGATCCGTTTTAATAAATACTTACTCCATGCTATTTTCACATATTCCAACATCATATGTATAAATGGCTTAACATCCTTCCTATTAAAAAGTAAATGACTATCTGCTCTTAAGCATTGTATCAACCATTTAAATACAGATAGTTTTTTAGTTCTCACAAACTGAAAAAAATCTGTTAATTCGTTCATTCCTGTAAAATGATCCTTTAGAACTATGCCATCCAATTCGAGATCATCAGATATCAGAGACTTACAAAACACATAAGGTAAATTAGCTCCCCCACTTGTTGTGAAATAACTAAATCCATCATGTCGAAAATTTATTTCTGTAAAGAATAAATTATCCTTTTGATCTACTAAAAACTCTATAGAAAACAAACCAGTATATTGCGTAGAACGAATTAATTTTTCAATTTTATTTATGAACTCCTTCTTTTGATTTTGATATTTTTCAAAATATACATAACCACCAAATTCATTTTCTGTAAATCTGTAAAATTTCTCTACGTAAGGAATAAAGATTTTCCGTCCTTCTTTAATTGAGAATCCCTGTAAACAAATTTCGTTCTTTTTTGAAATATATTCCTGAATTAGAACTTTCTCACTTCTAATAGATTGCAATGCCTCATTCAACTCCTCTTCATTATGGCATAAGAAAACATCCTTCTTTCCTCCTTTAATCGTCATAATAGATTTCGTGAAGCAAGGATAACTTATATTTACAGGTAATAAATCACCTTTATTAACCACCACTGATTGGGGGGAGGTAAAACCAACACTTCCAGCCATTGAAGAAATCGTGAATTTATCCATCATCTCTGTTATTCTACCAGCTCTCCTTGCATTTGCAATATAAAAATGATCTTTAAGCTCTAGGTAATTATTATCAATAATACTTGCTGTATCATCATTACTACAAAATATTATTGGCTTCAACTTCTGATTTTTATAATTATCTAAGATAAAATTGTAACCATCTTGTAATGTGTTCACATGACATTTTTTAGAAGGATACTTACTGCTCAGTACCATTCCTTTATTAGGTCCATATATAACACATATTGGCTTAATATTTTTTTCTCCCAAGCTACGAGTAATCCCCAACGCATTAATATGGTTAAAACCGAAAACTATAACTTTATTTTCCATTCTTCTAATTGTTTTGCTTACTAATAATTAGCTTTTTAACACTATAAACACCCTGTTTATTAAAAACTAATGATAATATCACATAGGATATCATCATAATTAATCCATTCGTAACTAATTGAAAATATTTTTGAAACTGAAATAATTCTCTACAATAAAGGACTAAACCGATCGACAAAATAGATAAAATGATTGTTTTTCCGTGATCTGAAATGAATTCAAATAACCCATAATTTATAAGTTTAAAAGCCAAAATAATATACAATAAACCACCAAATATTCCAGCAGTAGTAAACCCTATTGCTAATGCAAGAACACTTACTTTTGCAAGCGAAATTACAACTATTAATCTAACAAACTGTTTGACAAAGGCTAGATAGAACATCTTTCTTGTTTCGCCTTTTACCATAATTATATTAGTTGCCAATTTTTGTATTGGAAAGAACAGATCAAACAAAGCACTAATAGATAAATAAATTCCGGCAGCCAACCATTTGTCTCCAAAAAAACTAATAACAATAAGATTCCCATGAAATATCACAAACAGTGATATTGGTAGAAAAGTAAAAATGACAATTCTAAATATTTCTCTGTACCCTTCTTTTAATTTGTCTTCATCATTTTTCAATTTTGCAGTTATAGGATATGTAACTTGCTCCAAAACACTTACAAATGGGGAAACAATATAACCATCTAACTTCCTTCCTTGAGAATAATATCCCAAGTCATTTTTTGTATAAATCCTTCCTATAAAAATTGAGTTTATATTCGTTACAAAAGCATCTAATAACCCTTGCATAAGTAAGAAACCACCAAAAGAAAAATATTTCTTTATCGACTGAATTTCAAAAACCAATGAAGGTTTCCACTTAGAATAATACCATAAAGCAATCGCTTTAAATAATGGCTGGAACATCATATTTGCTGCAATTGCCCACACGCCAAATCCTAAAAATGCCATCGAAACAGCAGTAACACCAGCACCAAGCATACCGATAACTGCACATTTTGATACTATTTGAAATTGTAAATCCTTTACAAGTATTGCATTTTGAATTATAATTAATGAATTAAAAATGATCACCAAGAATGTTACTCTAGCTAAATCCACTAATTTTGGGGCATCAAAAAAATTTGCAATCCATGGTGCAGCTAAAAGCAAAAATACATATATTATTATTGCACCAATTATATTCAAATAAAATACCGATGATAAATCTGTTTGAGATGGGTTATCATCACGTATAATTGCCTGACTGAATCCACTCTCTATAAATACGTTAGAGATTGCAATAAAAATGATCAATAATTGAATTAACGCAAAATCTTCAGGATACAGCATTCGCGCTAAAACCATTGTTACAATTAAACTAGTGAGCCCAGACCCAACCTTACCAAGAGACATCCAGAAGAGGCCTTTTAATGATTCCTTTCTTAAATCAGCCATTATTTTTCTATATCTTTTTTCATAACTTCACCTAATTCATCAGAACTCATAAATTCGACTTCAGGCCATTTTGAAATAATTGCTTTTAACAATGTAGATAAGCTTTTTAAATTTTCCTCCCTATTCCTCATATCTAAGCCACCTATATAGTTTAATCTATGTGAGCCTATTATAGCTGGCTTTTTATTATTGAAAGCTGCTTGAATATTAGACAAACAATTATTCTCATCTAATTTTGAGCTTTGAGAAGGTTCAAAGAAACAATTTCTAATCATGTATATCTGTTTGTTGTGATTCACTTCTCCTTGATAGTGCCAACCTCCTTTAGTACCCGAAACTTTTTTTCTATATTGAGAATAATTTTGAAAAACAGCCCCTTGTATAAATTGCACGTTACATTCATGAGCTACATCCTCAATTAACTTATCCCATACATAGTTTGGTGCTATCATTGATTTTGACTCAAATCCAAATATATTCTGAAAAAGCTTCAATCCCTCTTGAATACTCATTTTCAAAGACTCACACTCTTCTTCTTTAAGAATATCATATGCCCTCAATGGTGTCATCCTTACATCTTCATTCTTACTTACCGAAGTACAATATATTTCATAGTCAAATGACCGTCTAACAGCTTTAACATTCTTTTTTAATAACTCCAACCACATATTAACATTCAAGTGTTCTCTTCCATGAAATTGTGGCTGAAAAATACCATGATCTATTCCTTCCTTCCATAACTTAAATGAGTTAACACAGGCTGGATATCTACTCAAGGTCTCTGTAAAAAGTTCAAAGTGATACTTTTCAAAACCGTCTTTTAAGATTTTACCAAAATCCGGATTTGTTAGGACACAGTTGAGTGTCATTTTAGCAAAGTTTCCCTTCTTATCTTTAACTGACTGTAAAACCTCCCCTAATTTTATTAAATCCACTTCGGAAGCCAATGTATCAAGTCTATTATAACCGCTTTTTAAGGATATAGGTATTCCTTCTCTCAACAGTGCATTCAGTACCTGATTAGATGGCATTCTAATAGCGCCCCAATCGTCTGATTCAATAACAACAATTTTACGATTCGTTTGCCATCCTATTTTTAAATAGCGCCATGAGTGATACCTATAGTTTATAGAATTAAGGTAACTTTTGTATGATTTCATTTTTATCGATTAATCGAAACAATAATCAAGTTAAAGGCAATTTAACTGAATTCCCTTTAACTTGACAGTAATATCATCTATATAACAGAATGCCCCCACTCCTCTACCTAAAAAGAATCCATTTATATTTTAACTAAAGAGATGAGTACTTTTCTGTCAAAACTTATACAACATAAAAATATCAATTATTTTTATTACCAATCAACTTCTCAACAAAATGACTGATTCTTAACAAATTCCCTTTTAATCTGTAAAATTCACCCTCTTCAAAAACAAAACCATCTTTATCAGTATATAAGAACATACCTGGTTTACCATCTTTCTTCATTTGATAAGGTATATGCGCGCCAAACATTGCTTGAAGCTCATTTACCAAATACTGACCATCAACAGTTTCAAAAATATCAACAGCCATTGAATCAAATTTTCCTTTATCGCAAATATCTTTTACAAAATATAGTAACTCGGCAGGTGGATGATCCCAACCTACAAGTCCTGAACCCGACGCTTTATGACCCTTTAAGAGTTTTTTATGTCCTGAATAAGTATTGCCAATTTTTATAATTCTCCACTCCCATTTTATTTTATGGAACTCTTGTAGAACCATATAGTGCTTTTGTGCTCCTCCTGTTAATTTAAATGGAATACCATACTTTTTAAACCGAGGAGACAAACCTTTACAAAATAACCCTCCTTTATAACCAAATATTTGACGAATATATTTACTAGATGATCTTTGAGATTCTATAAAGTGAACCATATTCCCTCCTGCACCAATATTAGACTTCAGCACTACAGGGTAGGTTGTATCCTTAAAAAAATCCTCTGCCTCTTGTTTCGTTGTTATTACCTTTGTTTTTGAATGAGGAATATTATTCACCTCAAGCCAATAAGCCATATTTCGCTTATTCTCATATATATACAACGAATCAAAATTAGGATATATTGGAAGTTTCAAATATTTATCTACAAAATACAACCTCTCATCTAACATCGATTTTCTCTCTTGAAAATCACAAGGAGGATGACATAAAACACCATCAACCTTTGCATTCCTTATATTATCCAACCAATTTGCCGATACAAAATCTATAACTTCATAATCTATATTTAACTCCTCACAAGCCTTTGTGTAATTTTCTATATGCCCATGAAAGCTAGTCAATATTCCTAATTTCATACAACTATTTAGATATTATAACATATATTTAAATTCAATAATATTATTTCGAAGGACATAATACTTCAATTACATCATTTCTATTTAATTGCCCCACTGCTTGGGGCATAGAAACTTCCCAGTCTTCATTTGCCTCTATTAAGATGGGACCTTCATTAGTAATTGCCACATCCCAACCTATTGAAAACAATCCATAAAAGAATTGATGTGCATTAATTACTTGTTCCATGACTTCTTCCCAATAAGGTAATTGGTAATTCTCAAACTTTATTTTACTATTCGGGTGTATTTTTGCTTTTGTACCATAGCCAGGTTTATAAAAACCATACTCAGATAATTGTCCATTATCCAAATTTATTCCAACGATCATTCCTCCTGCCCACCAATTATCAATAGTACTGCCATTTGCTCCACAGCGGAATTGAGCATTACTTACAAATATGGTTCCATCTTTTCTTTTTGAAGTAACAATTCTAACTGTATTAACCGATTTTGAATGGATAGCATTAACCTTATCATGTTGTTGAATTAATTCTTGAACTAAAAAATCTTCACCAATCTTTTTTATTACCTCATCCTTAGTAGATTCTTTTCCATCAATAATAATTCTATTTTTGTTTAAGGTTAAACTAAAGGCTTCCTGCCCACCTTCTCCAGACATTTCCTTGCAAAAAAATTGTCCTTTAACATTGTCAAAAAACTCCGTGCAAGTCATGTATTGACCTGTTTCAAAGGACATAAATCTCTCATTTTTAAAAATAAATTTATTATTAACAGTTGGAATCTTTAAAGAATTTAGATATTGAGAAAAAACAAACTTATCTCGAGTTAATGCTAAATAATTAAATGTTGTTCCCTTTTGAGAAACTTTTTTTTGATTTTTAGAATCTCTTTTTTCCCTAAACTCTCGATATGAACAAAACATATTCATATTTGAATTTTTTATGTTTAAACCATAAGAAAAATAGAATTTATTGAATTCTCGGTTTTTAATTAACCACAACAATAAATCAAAAAATATAACAATTTTACTTTTCTTTTCTCCTGGGAAATAGGATACAAACCAAGCCTTGTTACGCCAATAATATCTGAATTCTTTTACCCCTCCAATTAAAGCAAAAATTGAACAATAAATTCTCCTTATTAAATCACGAAATATTCTCATAAATTAATTGTCTCTGTATTTTATGTGCATAGTTAATAGATACTAATATCACCAAAGATAAAGCCCTATTAGTTTTTAATACTCTCTTTAACAGCTCTGTAGTTTTATAATTATTATAAAGCTACTTGGTAGATTTAAACTAAACCTCACAGCGCTAACCTTCGTTGTATTTTTAGCGTAATTTTCATCAATAAAAGATCCTATTGCTGCTAAGATCCTAATATTATTTCATTCCGTTACGACCCTAAGTATACAGTTGTTAATCAATAACAGCATTAATATCATTTATCCCATAAGACTCAGGAATTCCTACTGCAAATTTTTCTTGTGTCATAAAATACGACATATCGACTTTACTATTTTTTAATATAGTCGTATCTAAAAATGACTCTGCCCACTCTAAAATCTCATCAACCATTGGAACTTCAATATCTATCATGCTAGCGATTGATTTTATGATACAGTTCCCATAGTAGATATCATCAAAGAAGAACCTATGATTTTTATCAAGCATATATGTACCGTCATTTTGTTCAACTACTGGCGTTTTGATTGCAGCCAATGTTTTTGAAGTAACAAAAGATTCTTTTATATCCTGATTATCCGAACCATAAGTATATCTCTCTAGCTCTAAGTAATCCAACATATAATCGAAATTCTTTTCCGGATATAAATCAATTATAGTTTTCCTAACTTTAGTATAATCATTATCCAATTTCAATAAAATATCAGCTGAAAGATCATCATAATCCTTATAAAAATAAGGGACGCTATCTATATCAGACCATCCATTTTTATTCTCTAAATATAACCCATAACACCTAGTTGTATGGATAATCTGATTATCTACAGACAAAGTCAATGATATGAAATTCTCTGCCTGCTCAACTTTACCTTTTCCAAACCAATCAAAACACATACAATCAAATAAATTCTCTTCTAAAAAATCAAATTCGTTATTAGGGTAAACCGCAGCAATATTTCTATCCTTACACCCATATGTTACACCTATCTTTCCATATTCAATCGTACGACATATCCAAGGAATCAAACCAAATGCAAAAGTTACAACATTAGAAAGCGAGTACTCTTTCACTAATTCATCAACCATCCAATTAAAACCCGCCTGACCGTAAATCGTTCCGACGTAAGTTTTTCTATCAGAATTAATATGAGGTCCAATATTGTTTAGAGCTACCCTGTACTTATACACAGGCATACATAAAATAATAACATCCGCATTAGGAACGATTTCTTTAGGATCCATTGATACATTTTCAATAAAACCTTTCAATGAATCTAGAGTTTCACCCTCTTCGTTCTGATAATGAACGGTTATTTCATTTTTCCACTCTTCCGGTCTACTTGTCAACACATTAACTTTATGACCAGCTTTTGATAGTAAAGGAATTAATGTATGTGAGCTACTTCCACCTCCTATTATCGCTATATTTAATTGTTCCATTTTAATTTCTTTATAATATTATTATTTCAACTTTCTAATTAGCAATTACTTTAAGTATTGAGCAATTTTTCTTGCTATCCCAGAAGAAAACAAATGTGCTCCTCTATCATTTAAATGGGCCTGATCCTTAAACAATGTAGAATCACTCATAAATTCATCATCATGGTAGCTATCTATCATCGTAATACCATAATCAATTGATAATCTTTCTAACTCTCTAAAAGATCTCGTTTTTCTATATTCGCTTTTACTTAATCTAGGAGAGAATGAAAATACAATATCCACTCCAGAGTTTCGACACAGTTCTATCGTTTCTTCCAATAAATCTTTTCGATAATCCAAGAAATGTTCGCTGTAAATAGATAATGTAGTATCTCGAGTTGGAAATGAATAACCTATATTAGATATAGGAGCATAGCCATTTTCATAGGGATAATCTGGCATTACTGATTTATAAAGTAATGGTAATAAACGAGAATTATATCTGTAACTTTTACTATACAGTTTATATTTCTCAAACTTACTTCTCTTCTGAACAATAGTTCTTACATAATTGTTAGTTTCATAAAATGGAAATAATGAATTTAACCTATCTAATTCAACCCCCTCATTATCAGAACTAAGAATTAGCGGCTCAATATCCCAAATAATCATTTCAGGTGCATATCTTTGTAAAATTCCATTTATCATACATGTCTGATACAACATAAAACAACCATCAAGACCACAATTATAAACATCAACATTTAAACTATCCTTAAGTACATTAGAAACATAGTGATGTTTTGCCCTAGATGATCCTATAATGACCACTGGCGCATTCACATTGTGCATTGTATATTCACCAACCATTGCTGATGGAGAATTTTCAACTGCAATTTTTTGAAGACGACTCAAAAAATAGCCTCCAAGCAAATCAAATAAAACTATGAATATTATTGCAGTAATTATAAAAGTAAAAAACCTACTAAATTCTTTCATTCCAAGCTATTTTAGAATTGAAAATATATAAATTGACCTCCATCAAAAATCCCAAATAATATAATTATTCCAACAAAACAAGCTACACCAATACTCTTAAATAAATATGGCAGCTTTTTACTTTTGAGTAATTGAGAATTAGTCTCAATCATAAACTCTCTTGAGAATAATATGAAGACACTCAGAAATGAATAACCAATTGTTACCGGATCAATAAACAAAGGTCCTCTATCAAAAAATATTTTAGCAATTGCTTCAAGAGCATCAGTAACGCTATTGGCTCTAAAGAATATCCATCCGAATAAAACAACAATAAAAGTTATAATTGTATTTACAATTTTAGTAACAAAAGGAAAATAATTATACGTCGGCAAATATCGTTTCTTTAGTGTATACAACGCTACAAATAAACCATGATATGCTCCCCATATTAAGAAAGTCCAATTTGCTCCGTGCCACATACCACTTACAAGGAAGGTGATAAACAAATTCATCACACTTCTATGAATACTACATCGATTTCCACCTAAAGGAATATAAACGTAATCCATAAACCATGTGGATAATGAGATATGCCATCTTTTCCAAAAATCTTTAAGATTACTAGCAAAATATGGTCTACGGAAATTTTCCATTAGATCAAACCCTAGCAATTTAGCAACCCCAATAGCTATAAGAGAATACCCACAAAAGTCACAATAGATTTGTATTGAGAATAGAAAAGATGCCATCAATATAGAAGCTCCATTGTGTTGACTCAAATTATTAAATACAGCATCCGAATATAATGAAACTCGATCGGCAACACACAATTTCATGAAGTATCCCCAAACCATCATTTCAACACCTAGAATCGCCTTCTCTGCATTAAAAAAATGTTTGCGATTAAATTGTGGCAACAAATTTTTGGCCCTTTCAATAGGACCTGCGACTAATTGAGGAAAAAAACTTACAAATAGAGCATATGTGATCATATTTTTCTCAGGCTTTATGGTGCCTCTATAAACATCAACAGTGTAGCCTATTGCTTGAAATGTATAGAAAGAAATTCCAACAGGTAATAATAAATCCAAATTAGGAACATCCATACCAAAATTGAAAATACCAGAGACATTATTTATAGAGTTAATAATAAAATTCGAGTATTTAAAAAGAAATAGAATACCTAAATTGATTACAAGACACCCCAATAATATAATCCTGTTGTATTTTTGCTTTTTAACACTTATGCTCTCACCAACTTTTAACAAGTTAGCACTTGCCCATGTAATTATAGTAGATGTTAAAATAAGTAAACCATAAGTCACATTCCAGCTCATATAAAAATAATAGCTCGCACATAAAAGAAATAAGTTTCTTAGTTTATGTGGAAGTAACCAATAAACTATGGCAACTATAGGAAAAAAAATTACAAAATCTAATGAATTAAACAGCATCTTTTACTTTTAGCTAAAAAATTGAATAAACCTCAACACCTTGATAAACGAGTTTGATTAAATTATAATCACTATTTAAAGAAGTTAAATATTCTCCCAATACCATTCAGTTGCCTCCTTTATCCCATCTCTTATTGAAAATCTAGGATCGTACCCTAACAAGCTTCTTCCTTTTTCAATAGAGGCAAGTGAGTGTGGTATATCACCAGCTCTAGTAGGGCCATGAACAATATCTACAAAAACAATGCTCCCATCAAATTTTGAAAGATTCTCTTTAAGTGAATGAGTTAACTCATTCAAATCAGTACGCTCACCAAATGCAACATTGAAAACTTCAGCTAACACACCATTTGAATCCGCCCATGTATTTTTTTGCTCATGCTCTTTGTAATATTCTTGAGCTCTTTCCTTCATTCTATCAGTGCAGGTTACTGCAGCCAATTGGTTAGCTTGAATTACATTTTCAACATAAGTAAAGTCACGACTATAAGTACCATCTCCATTTATCACTGGAGATTCATGAGACATTAATTTTTTTACAAATAGAGGAATAACTGCAGCATAAGCTCCGTTAGGATCTTGACGTCGCCCAAAAACATTGAAGTATCTTAATCCTATGGTTTCTATCCCGTAGAGGTCACTAAAATTTTTAGCGTACAACTCATCTACATATTTAGTTATTGCGTATGGTGAAAGCGCATTACCAATTCTATGTTCAACTTTTGGTAATGCTTTAGAATCTCCATAAGTAGAAGAGGATGCTGCATAAACAAAACGCTTTACTTTTTCTTCTGCAGCTGCGTGAAGCATCTTCACAAATCCACCAATATTTACATCTGTAGTTGTCATCGGATCCTTTATTGAACGAGGAACTGACCCTAATGCGGCCTGATGAAGTACATAGTCGCATCCTTTTACTGCTTTTACACAATCCTCGTAATTCCGTATATCACCTTCAATAAGAGTGAATTTTTCATTCTGTAGAGCTAAGTCTAAATTATCCCTCTTTCCTGTTGCAAAATTATCCAAGCAGACAACCTCATTACCTTGGTCAAGTAATCTATCAACAAGATTGGAGCCGATAAAACCGGCTCCTCCTGTCACTAATATTTTCGATTTCTCGATAATTCTTCTATTCTCCATTATAATCTTCCGTCGATTAATTCTTTATTCCATATTCCTTTGATATCATAGACTACAGCGTTATGACCATTTCTAAGCAAAGCCAAATCCATTTCTTTGAATTCATTGTGAGCTACTGCAAGAGTTACAGCATCATACTTTACATCTGCGTAAGAATCTATCAAATTCAAGCCATACTCCTCTTTAACCTCTTCCGTATTTGCCCATGGATCATATACATCTACCTGGCATCCGTATTCCTTTAACTCATTAATCACATCAATTGCCTTGGTATTACGAATATCAGGACAGTTCTCTTTAAAAGTAATTCCTAAGACCAAAACTTTTGCGTTACGAACAGCATGACCTTTAGCAATCATCTTCTTTACAATTTGCGAAGCAACCCATGCTCCCATACCATCATTCATACGGCGACCCGCCAATATAATTTCCGGATTGTAACCAGTTTCCTGAGCTTTTTGCGCCAAATAGTAAGGATCAACACCAATACAGTGACCACCTACTAAGCCAGGAGAGAATGGTAAGAAATTCCACTTAGTACTAGCCGCTTCCAAAACATCTTTTGTATCAATCCCTAGGTTAGAGAATATTTTTGCCAACTCGTTAACGAAAGCAATATTAATGTCTCGCTGAGAATTTTCAATTACCTTAGCTGCTTCGGCAACTTTTATAGTGGGTGCCAAATGAGTACCTGCAACAATTACTGATTGGTACAATTCATCAACCTTTATTCCAATTTCCAGCGTAGATCCTGAAGTAACTTTCTTAATTTTTGTTACAGTATGCAACTTATCTCCAGGATTGATTCGCTCAGGAGAGTATCCCACAAAGAAATCCTTATTAAATTTCATACCTGACACTTTCTCCAGTACAGGTACACAGTCATCTTCGGTTGCTCCAGGATAAACTGTAGATTCATAAATTACAATATCATCTTTTGACAAAACTTCACCAACAGTTTCTGATGCTTTCACTAAAGGTGTTAATACTGGACGATTGTTTTTATCGGTAGGTGTTGGTACTGTTACAATATAATAGTTACAATCTTTTAAAGAACTTTTATTCGTTGTTAAAAACAATCCATTGCCATTAATTGATTCATTACACAAAACAGATCGCAAATTTTCATCATTTACTTCTAAAGTTGAATCCGTTCCAGAATTTAACTCATCAACTCTCGCCTGATTAATATCGAACCCTACAACACTGAATTTTTTAGCAAATTCAACCGCTAGAGGTAGACCAACATATCCTAAACCTATGACAGCAATACGTTTTTCGTTATTCATGATTATTGTAATATTATTATGAGTTTATTTAATTTCCATTAACATGTGCTTTCTTCGTGCCATTTACTTCTAATTCTCCCGAGAAAGGCTTTACCAAACACAACTCCAACACCTAAAAGAACTCCGAAAAATGTCCAAACCATAAATACAAGTGATCTTTTCGGTTTAGATCTTTCAAAAGGTACAACAACAGGTTTAAGAATTGTAAAAACAGGTGTATTTTCCTTAACTTTTATTTTTTGTGTCTCCAATTGTTTTGCTAACTCCGAATACACTCCGTACGCTAAATTATATTCGGCATTCAATCTCTCCCTTTCCGTTTGTGCTATTGCTGTACTCACATTTTTATTTCTATCTAAAAACTGAGCTAATCTTTGTTGTGCAACTTCTGCTTCTTTTTGTTTTTCAAAGTATCTTTCTTCGACAAATACTAACTGATCCTCCGCTTTCTGAATTTTGAAATTAGTGATCGCATCTTGCAATAAAACTTGAGCCTTTTGAGCTAATTGGGCAGCTGCTTTAGCTTCTGGCATACTTGCGGAAATTGAAATATAACCACCCTTTTCATTTACATTTAATGACAACTTTGTAGCTAACTTGTCAATTATAAGCTTTTCAGAATAAGTAATTGATAGAATATTATCTTTAACATCTACATTATTGACTTTTACTCCACCGCTTCTTATCCATGCTAATACAACTCTTGGCAAGCCTATTGTGTATTTTTTCACATAGCCTAATATTCCAGGTTTGTAAATCTGCTGAAAATACTGTTCAAATGTTACATCATTCGGCTCACCCACTATAGTTAAGGGTGTCTTCATCAACTCCTTTCTAAAGGGAACACTTTCAATAACTTTAGGATATAGAGTTGGTGGAATAGAAGCTCCTCCTCCCATAGATCCTAGATTAATTCCAGCCATTGCAGCTAAACCACCTAAACTTCCACCTAATTTCGATCCACCTTCGGCAGACTGAGGTACCATGGTACAAGAAGCGGTGTATTCTTTTTCTGAGAAAATGGCTACGAATAGTCCTATTAGCATGAAGATGATGGTTGTTTTGATGACGGTCTTTCTGCCTTCCCAGAGGGTTTTGGCGAGTGCAATTAGGTCGATTTCGTCGTCGGCTTGGGTTATATTTTTTTGTTCTTGCATACTGTGTATGTTGATTTCGCCGATTTTTATATTGATTACGCGGATTAGGACGGATTTCACTAATAAGCGTTTCTACTTTTAATCAGCGTTTATTTTTTTATTGTGTTTATCTATCTTTCGTACTATTCTATTTCTAATGTTATGCTGTCCCAACAACTGTCTGGATCAGCACCTTTTCAATCTTATGTTTTTTTTCATGCTGAGATTATGAGATCCTGAAACAAGTTCAGGATGACTGTGTCAGTTCAGGATGACTGTGTCAGTTCAGGATGACGGCGTCAGCTCAGCACCTGTTTCTGTATTCTTGAGATCCTTAGATCCTGAAATAAATTCAGGATGACCGAATGACGGGATGACTGTGTCAATTCAGGATAACTCCACAGAATAATTTCATTTATCTAAAATCCATTTTTAAATCTTTTAATCCTGGATTCAAACTCTTAATTAAATTTAACTTCCATTCTCTCTTCCAATTTTTCAATTGTTTTTCTCTGGCTATAGCTTCACTTATATCATCAAACTCCTCATAATAAAGCAAGTCAGTCAAATTGTATCTTTTTGTAAACTTTGCTCCTATCCCTTCCGAATGTTCAGCCATTCTTCTATTCAAATCAGAGCTTACTCCAATATACAATGTCGTTCTATTTTTATTTGACATGATATATATGTATGCTCTCTTCATTTTTCGTCCTGCTGATTTTTCAGCACTTATATATATAATGCTGGACTCATTTCAGCATCTCTTTCTTCTTATTTCTTAGATCCTAAGATCCTGAAACAAGTTCAGGATGACCTCGTCAGTTCTGGATGACGGGATGACTGCAAAGATCGGGATGACTGTAAATCTGTTCAATCAAAAACATCCCCCTGCATCCCCCTTAAAAGAGGGACTTTACCCTAACGGGTAGCAACTGCTATTGCCGTAATCAAACTCGCCAATGTTGATGTGAAGGCCAGCCACTTGCTTGCATTTGCAGCTTTGTCCACTTCTGGTTTTTCCGGCACAATGATTTCACAACCTGGTTCGATTCTTGGGAATCGTCTTCCGAATAATCCACCTTTTGTGGCTGCTGTTGTTCCGTTGGCATACAGCACGTATACCTTCCCTTTCTTGGCTCTTTGGGCAAAACCACCTGAGCTCATGATGTAATCCTTTGCCTTTTTCTTATCCGTAAAGGTATGTGCTACCGGATTCAATACAGAACCTGAGACCATTACTGTTTGCAGTTTGGATGGTACCATCAACTGATCCCCATTATGCATTTGCAAATCTTCGACACAACCCGGTTGCTTCATGATTTTTGGCAGATCGATGCCCACAATTTGATACTGTACCTTTTCTAGCTCTTCGGCATTCATGGTGGTATCCTGCATGGCAATGGCCAGTTTTGCCTGGTATTCTGCTTCGCTCAATTCAATTCTTCTGCGCAAAGAGGCTCCTTTCACATAGGCTTCAGGGGTTAAACCTCCAGCCCTGCGAATGACATCTGATATCTTTTCATCCTTGCGAGTGATTCCATATTCCCCTGCATACTTTACTTCTCCCTGCACACTTGCGGTTCCTTGTGGGCGATATCCTGGTGCTCGGCGAATGTATACCTTATCGAAGGCATTCAAAATAAATGCTTCTCCTTCTGCATCCAGCTTCAGGTTACGATCCAATCCATATTGGTAGGTATGCAATAATGATTTGGTCAATTCTTTGGTTTCGTTGTAATCCAATACACGGCTTACCTCCACAGAGCTCACCTCTGCATTTTCCAGGAATCCACCTGCCTGGAAAATCAGGTCGGCAATTTTCATATTCTCAGCCCAGGCATAGCTTCCCGGGAATTGAACTTCTCCTACAATTTCAACCGTGCGCGCTTCGCGCAGATCGAAAATGGAAGAGATCTGAATTCGATCTTCACGCTGCAATAATACATCCGCTTTACCATTCAAGACTTCACGTGGTGAGAACGAGATGGCCTCCAGACTTAAATCCTTCTGCTTGCGGGTAATGACACCACGTTCCATAAAGGCTTCCTCTTTCAGGCCTTCTGCTTTTGCAATTAATTCAGAAAGCTTCATCCCATCTAACAACTGATAATCACCAGGACGATAGACTGCCCCTTCAATGCTGATTCTATTTTCGAAACGCTCTGTAATGGCACCTGATTTAATCTCATCACCATTCATTAATGTAATTTGATTGTATTTGTCAGCTGGCACATCTACCACACTTAGTGTACGAGAATTATTTCTGTACAGATCCAAACGGTGCGTATAGGCTTTATCGGTAAATCCCCCTGCGTAACGCAAAATATCGGCTACAAACTCGCCATCCTTGGCCTCAAACAAACCTGTACGCTTGAACTCACCCGCCACCTTAATGCGATTTACATATGGACGAACCATGATCACATCCTGATCGCGCAATTGCACATTATTTTGTGTTTTTCCATCAATTAGGTACTCATACACATCCACCGAATTGATCACTTTCCCGTCACGAATCAAATCGATTACACGAAAAGATCCATTTTCATTCGGTCCACCTGCCAAATACAGTGCATTGAAAACAGAAGCGGTTGCCGGCAAATCGTAAGTTCCTGGTAAGTTCACCTCCCCAATAACATTTACCTTTACTCCCTTTAAGGCTCCCATACTTACATCTGCAAATGTATTGGGCTGATTTCCTTGCATGCCATTGTAAATGGAAATTAATCTGGATTTGATTTTTTCACTGGCTTTCGCAAAAGCCATTCCATATACATTGACTGGACCCAAATCTGGAATGATGATGGCTCCATTTTTTTGAACCACCAACATATAAGACTGTTGAGATGCACCATAGACTGCAATATTCACTTCATCTCCTATGCCCAAAGCATAAGAATCTGAAACCGGAACATCCACATTTGGCGCAAAGCTCAAATTCTCTGAGTTGAAAAAGTGGAAACCAAAAATCTCTTTGTTTTTTTCTGTTGCTTTGAACTCCTTCTTCTCTGATCCTGCAGATAAATCTGCAGGCAATTCAGATGTAGGCAATTCAGAAGTTTGCACATTTGTATTTGATCCAGCAAATTGATTTTTCAATTTGTAATCCTTGATGCGCTGAGTCATTTGATCGATTTGCATTTGAGAAGCTCCCCGTGCACGAGCCAAAGCCATGGCTTCTTCCAGACTCATACCATTCTTCTCCATTTCGGAGATGATTCGTTCAATTTGCTTATCGCTTAATGCATTTACATTTACCGTGGCCGGGTTGATATTTGTATTTTGCGCCTCTGCTCCCAGAGCAGCAAAAGCGAAGATCAATCCCAGAAAAAGAGTTTTTCGAAATAATCGAATCATAATTGTATTCTATTAAAAAGCTTATGGTTTACACCTATTATTCAATCTAGACCGTTTTGCTTTGATCAAACCCCACTTTTGTCTGATCAAAGATTTTCACAGTTGCGCAAAAATAAAAAACTGTCGTCCAATTCCCTAATTTTTGGGCTATTTTATCTTATATTTTTCTAACATATTTTTAAGGCAATAGTAAAATTCCAAAAAACAAATCTCTAACTCCAAAGACCAAAATTTACACCTCAACGATCTAAACGCTGTGTTTAGTGATCAATGATCAGTTAATAGTGATCAAAACAGTGAACAATGAGCAATGATCAGTAATCAGTAATCAGTAAGTTGAGAGCGACACCTTCCCACTCCACTTATAACTTTTAAAGTTTAGATCTCTCGGTTCCTGATAATTCGTGGGAGCACAAGACCTGTTTCTTTTTTCTATTCCTCTTTCTACCCCTAAATCCCCTAAAGGGGACTTTTTTCTGCATCAAACAAGCCCCTTTAGATTACAAAACGAAGCGTCTCATGACTAAAAGGAATAATTAAAGGGTAAACGTAGGAAGAAATCCAATCCAGAAAGCTTTCGGGATGATCAAAATTAAATCAACCTCACTCTCTCTCCTTTAGGAGAGAAGAACACAACTTCCAAACTTTACATACTAATTCCACCTTTCTACTATTCTACCTTTATATTATTTTACCTTGTATACTTTTTTATCTTTTCTTCCGTCGCATGTAAACGATCTTCATTAATCAAGGGCATGTATTTGCGACGACATTTGCCTGAAACACATACCTTGGACTACATTCGCTTTGCTCATTTGCCCAAGGCTATAAAGATTACGCCCCCCTGGGGCTTTATTTACAATGACCATTCCTCTGTGAATCATTAACCATTCATAATTGAGAGAAATCCTTCTCCCTATTCTGAATGGTAGAGAGATGACTACAAAATTGGAATGCTAATTGTTTACTTCCTGAACTTTTCCATCATTCTACCTTTTCACTTTTCTACTTTTGCTCTTTTTGTTACTCTCGTGCAATGGTAGTTAAAAATTCTCAATAAAAAAGCTGCCAAAAGTGTCAAGTTTGATTGCCTCCCAAGTCCTTAATATTTGAATAAAACAAAAGCTGTTTTACACATGATGCAAAACAGCTTTTAACCTATCTTTTTTTTTAGATGTCTAGCTCAACATCTCTTTAATTTCTTCAGACACACTTTGTTCTCCAACCAGTTTGGATTTTGACACGAAACGCTTATCCAATTGTTCATAAATTGAGTTCATCGATTTAAACTCCGGAACTATTGCTTTCATGTGGGCCACAATCTTAAAATTATCATTGGTTTCCAGCAATTCATAAAACTGCTCAATCAGCAACTGCACCTCTGCCAATTCATACTCTCTCACCTTAGCAACCATAATACGAGGATGCTTGGTTGGAATGGTATTCTCTTTTACATTCAGCAACTCCTCATACAATTTCTCACCAGGTCTTAAACCTGTAAATTGAACCTGAATATCCTCACCCAATTTTAAACCACTCAATTTGATCATCTTATAGGCCAAATCTGCAATCTTAACAGATCTTCCCATATCAAAAATAAAAATCTTCCCTCCAGAACCAATTGCTCCAGCCTGCATCACCAATTGACACGCCTCTGGAATGGTCATAAAATACCTGGTAATTTCAGGGTGGGTTACCGTAATTGGCCCTCCTTTATCGATTTGAGCTTTAAATCTTGGAATCACCGATCCATTCGATCCCAAAACATTACCAAAACGCGTAGTAATAAAATGCGTAGGACATCCTGGAGAATTTAATGATTGTGTATAAATCTCTGCTATTCTTTTTGACGCCCCCATCACATTGGTTGGATTCACCGCTTTATCCGTGGAAACCATCACAAATCTCTCCACTCCATATTCAAGTGATAGATCGGCAATATTTTTTGTTCCCAATACATTTGTTTTAATCGCTTCAGAAGGGTTGTTTTCCATCATGGGAACATGCTTGTATGCCGCGGCATGATATACCAAATTAGGCTTATAAACATCAAACATTCTTTGAGTTCTCTCCTTATCGCGAACATCTCCAATAACAATTTCAGCATTAAAAAAGCTCAACTCTTCTTTTAAGGACAATTCAATATCGTACAATGGAGATTCCGCCTGGTCGAACAAGACAATACATTTTGGAGAGAAACGCGCAACCTGACGAACCATCTCGGAACCGATAGATCCAGCAGCTCCTGTAACCAAAACAGTTTTTCCATTAACCTGCTCGTTGATCTGATCCCAATCCAAATGAATTGGATCCCTCTCCAACAAGTCCTCAATTTTAATGGCCCTAATTTGTTTAACGCTCAATTCTCCATTCACCCAACTTTCAAACTTAGGCACCTCCCAAACTTTCACATTGAATTCAAGACATTTTTCAACCACCTCACTCTTTTGAGTATGAGATAAATCTTTCTTGGCAATAATAACCTTATCAACCTCTTTGCGTTCAATCAAATCCTGCAAATCGGAAGTACTGTATATCTTCACATCCTCTAGTTTACTTCCCACCTTTTTGTTATTGTGGTCGATAAATGCAACGATAGAACTATTTACTTCACTACCACTATCCAAAGCATGCTTTGCCATAATACCAAACTCATCACTTCCGTAAATCAAAATATTCTCACGAATCTTAGATCGAGTCAAGTACCTATAGTAAATGGCCTTGAATATGATGCGACTACTTGTCATTAAAAAGACAACTGCAATGTATTCGATAATCAAAATTGAAAAGGGCACAATAAAGACACCATCCCTTGCAACATAACTCAATAAATTAAACAAAGTAAAGACCGCAGACCCTATCGAAACCACAACAAATATTCTTTCCGCATCTTTAGAACTTGTATACCTAACAATTCCTGCATAAGTGCCTCCATATAGAAAAGTCAAAGCCCTTAACAATACAAATAGGGGAATAATCACCTTTGCAGCATTCAAATGAATCTCTTCCAAATTAAAATTAAAACGCAGAAGATAAGCAGCTGTAATCGAAACCAAACTAATCGCTAAATCGATCACAAAAACAATCCAACGAGGAGTTGTCTTATCAAAAATGTTAATTTTAGGTAAAGTCATAATAAACAATTTATAGTAGTATAAGTGGTATTATTAACTCGTATAGTCAACTTGACAAAAGTACAGCCTTAATTTATCAAAAGCAAGTGTCAAACCTGTCATTATTTTTTTTTAATCAAAACTCAAATTCCCTTTACATTAATTTAGCATCCATTCATCATAGTCTAATCCATTACTCTTAAGATTACAAATTACACAAACGGTTGCGTGTTCGTTTTACTTTTTTTTCAATTATTATACCGTTTTATTTAACCACCCCCCTACACAACTTTAAATAATTATTTTAACAAGCTATCTTTGAAGTTCTTAGGAGAGAAGTGAAATGGTAGAATGAACAATGAACAATGAACAATGAACAATGAACAATGAACAATGAACAATGAACAATGAACAATGAACAATGAACAATGAACAATGAGTATGCAAAGTTCGGAACACAATACTACTTTCGCAACTTTATACTTTATACTTTATACTTTATACTTTATATCTCGAAGGGTCGGGACCAGCAAGCTGGCTTGGTCTTTGAAATTCGAGATTAGCAGATACAAAAAAAACCACCCCAAAACATTGAGATGGTATTATTAATTAACAATTGTTCATTACTAATTAAAATTGGCAAACCTATAAGCCGGGTCCTGTCCTCTTAAAAAAAGAGTTTCTATCATTTATCTTGAACATTTGTTACCAAATGTCTCTAGCAATCTACCCCCCGACATCGGCCGAGTAAGCCTACAACTGACGGTATACTTGATCTTGCAACACATAAGGTACACGGCTACCCATATCACCACAGGTACCGGTGAGCTCTTACCTCACCTTTTCACCCTTACACCAATAAATTGGAGCGGTTATTTTCTGCTCTACTACTAAAGCCTTTCGGCCTTCTTCCAGTTAAGAAGTATGTTACTCTGCGTTGCCCGGACTTTCCTCTCCTTCTTGCGAAACAGCGATAGAACGGTTTGCCAGCAGCAAAGATAATGAAATTATCTTTGCTGCAATAGTCAAAAATCAAATTCCAAAATCCAAGAATCAAATCATAAAAGTCAAATTCCAAAATTCAACACCTAGAACATTTGAAAACAAATTATAAATCATCAGAAAAAGCCATAAAAACAGTAAGGTTATTTTTTCACGACTGTTTTATTGTAGATGCTGGCCAGAATTTTAATAATTTCCTTGGATTCTTTTTCAAGTTTGATCCATTCCTCCTTAACATTTGAAATTGCAATAATTATTCGGATCCAATAATTCGTTTCCTTCGCCTCTTTCAACGAAATCGCAACTTTATTGGCAAAATCTGCTTTAGACACAGCTGCTTGAGCTTCTTCAAAGTTAGCCCCAATAGAGGTAGCTGATTTAAGCACTTGATGAGAAATTACTGTATATTCATTCGAAATTGGCAACTTACGATATTCATTCACAATAGATATTGAGAAATTAAACAATCGTTCCCGCAAATCAAATTTAGAATTCATTAGATCAAAACTTTGTAGCCTTTTGTATTTGGGGTTTAAGATTTGGGATTTATTAAATTGCAACTTCGTTACAATTTAATTATAAACGCATCCCTAAAGCCATTCTTGCGCACTTCGCGTAACTCGCGACGGCAAACCCAGTAGTTGTCGTAATTGCCCACAAAATAACGATACAATTTATCGTGCTGATCATAAGACTGACTCACATCTTGTAGCTTAAAGCGAGAGGTTTTCACTTTGTTCTTTCCAGCAAAAATTTGAATGGTATAATGAGCATCAGCTGCAGCATCAGGCTGATTTACGACTCTCCTGTCTTTACTTGGGTCCTTCACTCCTGCTTTGGTAAACCCCAAATCATGAAGTTTTTGAACTGCATCATCTGCTTCCTCTTTGTCGGCATACGGTCCAATTTCGATATAATAAATTGGGGATTTGGAAATCTTCAGACTTGACGACTCATAGTAGTAATCAACATATTCCTTACCACGCATTTTGCGTCCCATATTATAAGATCCCTCACTCGTCTTTTTGGTATTTTTGGCTTTTTTGGCTTTCGAAACATTCACCAATTGTCCCTTATTCATTACAAGTAATTCTGCATTTGCATACTTGCTCTTCACTTTATCATTCAGATATTTTTCTGCATTACCCACATCCTCAAATTTTCCTAACAAATAGTAATACAGCCCTTCCTGCTTGTGTACCTTAGGCTTCAAAGCTTCAAATTGATTTGCCGTTAAAATCTCTTTTGATTCTTTTAATTTAATGGTATAGAAATATGCATTTTCTACATTCGTCAATTTTGATATTGCCAGTTCTGCAGATTTCTTTTTCTGAACATTCTTATCTTGTGGTTCCGATTTGATTACTCCCTCTAACTCTTCTTCCGAAAACTCCTCTAACAAATCAACAACTCTGGCCTCTGCATATCCAGTTTCTTTTAACCTTTCCCTCAAGTCTTTTGCTTCGTTCAAAGACTTTGTAATCCCTGAAATGTAATGAAAATCACCTTCTTTGCTACTCAATTCAATCACCCCTTCTAAATTCTCAAAGTAATCAGTGTAAACAGGGTATTTGTATTTTGCAATCTCAACTGCATAAGAAGTACTACCAGATGATGCTACATTAAAATTCAAATCTAAAACCGGGGAAAAGTAGCCGATTGTCCCAACCGATAAAACAAAACAGATGATAAAATAGATATTTCTCATAGTGCAAGATAGAATAGAGTACAGAGATAAATTGAACGCAATATTCGTAGTAAATATAATAATTTTCGGATGATTACCAATTAAGATTTTATATTAATACTGATAAAAGTCAAGGGTAAAGGAGAAAGTATAAAGGAGAAAGGAGAAAACGCCTCCTGCCATTCTACATTTCTACTATTTTACCTTTCTACTTTTACAACTGCTAACTTATATAGCTATTTGATTACAAATAACAATTCCAATCTTCGGTTCTGTCGATGCAGCTCTTCCGAACAATCCATATCATCGACACATCCATTTACAACAAAACGTTCTCCATAGGCATTGCAGATAATTTTTTTAGAATCAACTCCTTTGGCTATCATAAACTCCTTGGCCATCTTTGCACGCTTCATAGACAAAATTCTATTGGACTCAGCAGCTCCTTTCGAATCGGTATGCGAATTAATAACAATATCCAATTCAGGATAGATCTTCCAAAATCCCACCATCTTCGATAAAGTTAATTTTGCTTCAGAACTTAAACTCTCTTGCCCCGCATCAAAATGAATTTTACGAAATATCATTCTCTTGTCAGGATAATGAATAGGCATCAACTCTTTGGCAAAACCTCCCTCCATGTTTTCCTCTAATTTCCTAAGTAATATGTCAACACTTAAATTTGATTCCACGGGGTAATACTTCAAATGCTTGCTTTCATAGCCTTGCTTCCCTGCAGTTATCTCGTAAAAAATGCCCTCTCCCAATTCATACCAAGAAACCTCAAACTGATACTTGCCTGCAGCGATTTGTTGTGGCACAATCATTTGATTACTCAGCACCTTTTCCACTTCAATCTTGACATTCGCAATTGACTCCTTGCTGATCTCATCTTTCACAAAAAGCTCAACCTGCATTTTTCGATCTGCACCAAATGAATAAATTCGATCTCGAACCCCCTTATTGTTTCTGTCCGAAACCATTAAAAGCTGTCCTTCTTCAGGACTATTCTGAATGCTAAAATCATTCTGCGATGAATTTAAAGCAGGACCTGCATTCTTCACCTCTCCCCACTCGCCTTCTTTTGTTTTCGATGCATAAAACAGATCCAAATGACCATAACCAACCTGCCCGTCGGAAGCAAACCACAACTTTCCATCCTTTAAAATGGAAGGGTAGATTTCATGATGTTTGGTATTGATTTCTTCTCCTAAATTAATTGGCGTTCCCCAGAACTTTCCTCTCTTATGACATACATAGATGTCCATTCCTCCGTATCCGCCTGGCATATCCGAAGAAAAATACAAACCCTTACCATCTTTGGTAATATAGGGATAAGCACACGAATATTTTCGACCATTAAATGGCAGAACAAAACTTGCCTTCCATTTATTTTTTTTGAGCTCAGCCTCAACAATCTCCATATACTGTCTGCCTTTCCTGGTATACCAACGCGTGTAATACATTGTTTTCTCATCTCCAAGAACAGCAACCGCACCAAGATCAACAGCATTATCCAATTGATTGGCCCAAGGTTTCAATTCTGAATATTCCTGATCGGTAAACTCACTGTAAAACAATTGATAGTTCTTAACTCCACGAGCATTCTTTTTGCCCAGATTAGAATACATGATTTTATTCCCCACTACACTTACACCCAAACTTTTCGATTTGGGCTGCTGATGAATGGCGCGTAAAATCATTCCTGAAGCGTCAGTAGCTTTCTCTAATTCCTGTATGGCTTTGATTCTCTTGTCTACATGAACCTGATTTGCACCTTTTTCTGCAGCTCTTTCACAAGACAATATTGCCTCTTTATACATTCCCGCATTTAAATGGATATGAGACAAGGCCAACAAATCGTCAGCAGATTTCTCACTATCATATATTTTTTGATAATAGTTTTCAGCCTCCTGGTAATCGCCCAAGAAGTAATAGGACTCTGCGATCTTGCGGTTGATTTCAGGGTTCTTGTTTTTTACATTTTTAAAATTTGCAATTGCCTCTGCATAATGAGTCTTTACAAAGGCCTTCTCTCCTCTTCTCAAAAAACGGTTTTGAGCAGACAGCAGAAAAGCAAAGCAAACGAACAATAAAGTCAGTTGAAATTTGGCAGCCATACTTTTAAAATGTTTGGGATGAACATAAATAAAAATAGGGATTTTTGGAATAAATCCCAAAATTCAATCCCGAAAGCTTTCGGGATCAAATACCAGGCAACAAGGAGAAAGGCGAAAGGTGATAAGAAGGAGATTTACGAAGATCTCGAAGAATTAGACGCAGATGTTGATGATGGATATGATTTTCGCAGATAAGTTTTGTCCACAGATGAACACGAATGACAGCATTCAGCAGGCAAATCGAACCAGTTGTCATTCCAATCCCGGATGGGAGTGATTTCTAGCCTGCAATTGGTCATTTTAACATTGAGTAATGAACAATTACAAGTAATGCATTGGTTTGTGCCTCTTTTCTTGCAATTACCTCACCCCAACCCTCTCCTCAAGGAGAGGGAGTTTGGAACTGCGTTCTTTTCTTCTTTAGAAGATAAAGTAAGGTTCTATTTATACAGTCAAAAAGTCGAATAGTCTGGAAAAGTCTTGAACAAGCGAGTCCATAAGACTCAAAGGATAGCCCCAGAGGGACGTAATCTTTATAGCCTTGGGCAAATGAGCAAAGCGAATGTAGCCCAAGGTATATGGTTCATACAAATATCGTCGCAACTACATGCCCTTGATTGATGAAGATCGTTTACATGCGACGGAAGAAAATACAAATAGTAGAATGGGACACTTTCTCCTTTTTCACCATTCTACTATTCTACTATTTCACTTTTCTACTTTCCAGACCTTTGGACTACCCAACTATCTCTCTTTTCATTAAGAGTGAACTGTCACCATAGCTCAGGAAACGAAATTCGTTATCCAAGGCATGCTGGTAGATTTTTCTCCAATCTTCACCCACCAATGCCGATATTAGCAACAACAAAGTACTCTGTGGTTGATGAAAATTGGTAACCAATCCTTTGATCACCTTAAAATCGTAACCTGGAGCAATAATAATTTGCGTAGCTGCATTAAACAGGCTGATTTCATTCTCTTCCATATAAGCACAAATGGCCTGAAATGATTCTTCTACCGTATAATTCTTAGGCAATTGATAGGCTTCCCATTGCCTCAACAACTTAGAATCTTCTGCCTTTGTCAGGATTTTAACACCCATCCAATACAAACTTTCCAATGTACGAACCGATGTTGTTCCTACTGCAATGACTCCATTTTTTGTAGCCGCAATACTTCTTAAACTTTCTGCAGTTACCTGGATATGTTCGGTATGCATTTCATGATCCCCAATCTGATCAGATTTCACAGGCTTGAACGTACCTGCACCCACATGCAAAGTCAATTCTTCACGTTCAATTCCTTTAGCATCCATTTCTGCAAAAACCTTATCGGTAAAGTGTAAACCTGCAGTAGGTGCTGCCACAGAACCTTCAAATTTGGAGTAAACCGTTTGGTATCGAAGCAAATCACCTTCTTCAGTATCTCGATTCAAGTAAGGTGGAATTGGAATTTTACCTGTTTGCTCCAAAACTTCGCTAAAACTGAGCTCCTCATGATTCCAGCTAAACTGAATTTCCTGGGCTCCATCCAACAATTGAATTCTCTCTGCCTGCAATTGATACTCCTTCTCATCTACAAAGAAAGACATGCTTAACACTCCAGATTTCCATTTTTTTGAATTCCCCACAATACACTTCCATGTAGACTTTTGAGTTGCCTGAAAAGCCAGGTTGTAATCAGCAGGATTCAAGGGTTCCAAACAGAAAATCTCAACACGTGCACCTGTTTCTTTATGGAAAATTAATCTTGCCTGGATTACCTTGGTGTTGTTGTACACCATCTTCGTTCCCGACTCTATTTCTTCCGGAAGTTGATTGAACACAGATTCATTGATCTCACCATTGCGATAAATTAACAATTTAGATAAATCTCTATTTTGCAAAGGGTGTTTTGCAATTCTATGATCGGGCAAATCGTAAGTAAAATTTGCAATTTCAATCTGTTGTGTCTCTAATGTTTTGTTTTCTGTATTAATCTCCATCTTCCTTCATCTGTGCGCCACACATTATCATGCGGCAATTCATTTTGATCGGCAAAAATAGCTAACTTTGTTGGGAATTAAAAAAATCAGATCAAATGCAAATCAATATAGGCGATAAAGTCCGTTTTTTAAATGATATAGGCGGAGGAACCGTAACCAAAATTATCGATGCAAATACCGTTATGGTGTTGAACGATGAAGATGAATTTGAGATTCCAAGCATAAAAAAAAATCTTGTAGTAGTTGAAGCAGCAGGTGGCGAACAAGCAAATCAGCAGCAAACCACACATATTACATCAGAAAGTTCGACCGTTAAAGCAAGTGCACAAAACTTATTTATAGAGAAAGAAGAAGTATATGTAGCATTTGCTCCGCGTGAAGGCTATAATCCAACGGAGAGTCCTCAGGAACTATACCTGATTAATGATACCAATCATATTCTTCTGTATGGATTCTATGATACAAAAGGCAACAAGATGGAAGGACAAACAGCGGGTAACCTTGATCCAAAATCAAAAATCCTGCTGAACGAATATGACCTTAAGGAGTTAAATGAATTATCGAGCTGCTTCTTTCAGATTTTATTCTACAAACCAGGTGAGTCTGACATCAAGAAGCCTCTTGAACGAAACATCAAGATTCAACCGGTAAAGTTCTACAAGTCTACAAGCTACAAAGACACTCCCTATTTTCAGCAAAATGTAATTCTTCACAAACTAACTGGTGAAGATTTAGAACACAAATTGGAGGAACTGAGCCAAAAAGAGTTTAAAAAAGTGATTCGAGAAAAAGAGTCTGCCAATAAATCATCAAAACCACAAATCAATGTGAAAGGCAAAGAGGAGATCATTGAAGTTGACCTTCACATCAACTCTTTGATCGATTCGGTAACTGGTCTTTCAAATGCGGACATTCTGGAATTTCAATTGAACAAGTTTCATGAAATCATGCGTCAATACCAAAATTCGAAAGGAAAAAGAATTGTGTTCATCCATGGAATTGGAAATGGAACTTTGAAAAAGAAAGTACACGACGAATTACGACGCAAATACAAAAAACACTACCAGCAAGATGCTTCGTTTAAAGAATATGGCTGGGGAGCTACAATGGTAACAATAAGATAATTCCGAATTATAAAGAATGAGTGAAGGAGTGCAAGGAATTGTACTCCTTTTTTTTGAACAGTCCAACAGTCGAAAAAATCGAACAATCGAAAAGTTCGAGAGTCGGAAGGTCGAAACGTGGAATAGTTTTAATTAGCTCAACTCACGATGCAATGAAGCGTCATACTTCAGCAAATGATATTTTTCAGCTATTAAGCTGAGTTCGCTGAAAAACAGATGCCCCAGAAAGTCAGATTTACTCAAAATCTGGTTTAAAAATTAAGAATTCAAGAATGATTTGATCGGCTCAAAGCAGGAAAGAAAAACCAAGAATCCCAAAATAGCAATGATTAATCCGGATATTTTGTTGATCCAAAACATCTGTTTTAGTCGAAACTTTTTTCTAAACAGATCGACTATGGTTGATAATGCATACCACCACAATGCTCCACCCAATAATACACCAAGCAATAAATAAAGACCTGTCATTGCGGAATGAGTATCTCCAAACACTGAAGCTCCGGCAAACATAGCTCCAAAAAACAGGACCGCAATAGGGTTAGAGAGCGTTAAAAAAAAGATGGCCAAAAAATCACCAAACATTCCTCTTTTACCTGGCGACTGCGACTTTTTAAATTGCTTCACTGTATTGGCAAGAAAAATCCTTAACCCAACCAAAATCAGAAAAATAGACCCAATAAGTCTGAAGTAAAATTCCTGGGCTTGAATAAAATTAATTACAAAACCTAAACCCAAAACAGCAATGGAAGCGAATAAAGTATCAGCGACAGCTGCTCCCGATCCTGAAATAAAACCAGCCAGCCTTCCTTTCTGTAATGTTTTTTGAATGATTAGAACACCAATGGGTCCTAACGGTATTGAAGCCATTAAGCCCACAACAATCCCTTTAAATATATATTGAAATTCCAACTAATCGTCTTTTTCAGTTAACAAAATTGAGTCCCAAAGTTCGGAATAAATCTCTTAAAATTCCACATCATCCGAAGAAAATCTTTGAAGAATCGTATCATCATTTATTTCCTTCGATAAGGATTCAATCACTTTCATTGGAACATCAAACAAATCCAATACAAGCAATCCATCCAAACAATCATTAAAATTCGGATCAATATTAAACCCTACAATTTTTGCATTCAAAGAAATATACTTCTTCAACAAGACTGGTAACTTGTCATTGGTAATTTCAAAATCACCAATTATTTTATCCAATTTATTGATATCATTCTTAGCTGTTTCCAGCAAAATATCAACATCTAAATCTTTAATCTTAACCTTGAATTGCTTTCTCGATTTGATATGCTGCCCCATTTCGTAATTGAAATAGTTGGCCATTATAAATTTAATGATCAAATCCTTCGACAAATTCGAGTATTTATTACTAATACTAACAGGACCAATCAAGTAACGAGATTCCGGATTTTTAAGTAAGAAGTACAATATCCCTTTCCAAAGCAAGAAAAGAGGCATTGGTTTTCTTTGGTATTCCTTCACAATAAAAGAACGACCAAGCTCTAATGATTGACTAAGAATAGGCTGAAATTTCTTACCCATGCGGAACAAACTTTGCAAATAAAAGCCTTTTAATCCATAGCCAGATAAGATTTCATGTCCTTTCCCAACACGGTAAGCCCCTACAATCTTATGATTTTCTTCATCCCAAATGAAAAGTTGGTGATAATACAAATCAAACTCATCGATATCTATACTTTGATTTGTCCCTTCTCCCACCTCACGGAAAGTGATTTCGCGCAAGCGACCAATTTCATTTAGTATGTTAGGTAGTTTTGATGAAGGTGCACAATACACGCAATACGATCTGCTTTTAAATAGCAAATAATCATCTTTCAAGCTGTCTACCTCATTTCGAATCACATTCTCGTCAATCGGAGGGATTACATCTTCCACCTTAATCACCTTGGCTTTGCGCTTAAAGCGATAAAATTTCTTCACCTCTATTGGAGTTCCCAACATGTAGGTTTTTGCACGCAAAAATCTTCCATATTGATTGATGTCCGTAAATCCTTTCTGATCTTTTTGAGAAATTGGATTACCAATTCTAATGCGTACAACCTTGTTCTTTTTATTCAATAATTCTGAAGGAAGCTTCACGGTTCGCAAACTTGGGTGAATCATACCCAACAAGTGAAAAATCAAACTGTTGTTTCCCTGAAAATATATTGGAACTACCGGCACATCTGCTTTCTTAATAAATTTAAGAATGGAAGGCATCCATTGCTTATCGGAAATATTATGCGTTGCCGATTGATAGGTTGAAACCTCTCCTGCCGGAAAAATCCCCAAAGGTTTTCCATCACTTAAATGTCTCAATGCTTCTTTTAAGCCTCCTGTACTTGATGCAGCTCCTTTTCTATCTTCAAAAGGATTCACTCCCAAGAAATATTCCTGAATTGGCTCAACTTTTTTTAATAGAAAGTTCGCCATCGCCTTAAAGTCCGGTCGAACAAGACTTAATAGTTTTATCAAAATAATCCCATCTATTCCTCCAAATGGATGGTTCGAAATAGTAATAAATGCACCTTCAGTAGGAATTCGCTTTAATTCTTCTTCATCAAATTCAAATTTGATACCTAATTCTTCAATCAAAGCGTCTATAAACTCGATCCCGTCTTTACAACAATTATCAGAGTATAGCTTGTTCAGCTTGTCTAATTTTAAAATGTACATTAGAAATTTGGCAAAGCTTTCACCGCCAAACCAATTTAAACTTTCGCTGGCTTTTAGCAAATCTTTCGGATCGACTAATTTCATATATAAATATTTTCCTGAAAGTCCTTTAAAAAGGCAAAATCTTAGTCTAATAATTAAGATTAACTTTCTTTCTTAGTTTTTGTTTAGATTGTCTAACGATAGCACTCGTTTCAACCGAACACTTCGTCTTAATTAGGCAAAAATAGTATTATTTCTTATATCAGAGCTTGAATATTTGGTTAAATCACTATTCAATTCTTTTATTTAAATACTTTCTTTAATCCAAATTCCCTTATGAAAAACACTAACTTGCTTAAAACCTATCTGTTTTAGCTTTTTTCCAGTTTCATCAAAATAGCTTAATAATTCAGAAGGTTGATGTGCGTCGGTACCAATTGTAACAGGAATATTTCTCTTACAGCATTCTATTAAAAAATAATCATCAGGAAACAGCTTGTCAGATTTCTTTTTGTAAATGCCTCGAGTGTTCACTTCCACAATACAGTTTGATTTTTCAAGTGTATCCAAGGTTTTATTTAGCAAGTTGAGATACCACCCCTCCGTTTCCTCAAAAAATCGTCCCTTATTATTCATCTTCACCTTGTCTATATGACCAAGCACATCAGGCTTCTGGGTTTCGATCATTTCTATCACCTGATGGAAATAAGCAGATACTGCTTTCTCAACATCACCATGAAACAGCTTCTGAATTCCTTCCGAATAATTGGTATCAGGACCGTCTAAAAACCAAAATTCATCATTTGAATCCCCTTTCACCAAATGTACCGACCCAATGGTATAATCCAAATCGGCAATATTCTTCCAAATTTTAAAGGGTTTTGTTGTTCCAGGAATATAATCTAACTCCAGCGACAAGTACACTTCAATGTCATTCTTATATTCCTCCTTTAATCGACTGATCTCATCCAGATAAGATTGAATATTCGAAGATTTTATTGCCCAGGAAACTCTTTCACATAAAGGCGCATGGGATGAGAAACCAATTGCTTTCATTCCTGAATTGATTCCTTCTTTTATGTACTCTTCCGGATCTCCCTTACCATCGCAGTAGGAGGAGTGTGTATGATATGAAAAATATTTCATTAGCTCGTTTTATGTTGTGCAAATATAAAGCAATATCAAGAACTTTCAAGATGAGTTTAGGAATAAGAGCATGCTTCTTTAAAATGTTTTTAAATAATCCTATCTTTGCAGTAATTTCAAGACTTATGGCGAATAAAGAAACAACTAGATATAATCAATGGCTACCTACATCGGCCAAGGAGGTTAAAGAAAGAGGATGGGATGAATTGGATGTAATTCTTTTTAGCGGAGACGCATATGTGGACCATCCATCATTTGGTGCTTCGGTAATTGGACGAATTATTGAACACGAAGGTTTAAAAGTTGCAATAATTCCGCAACCAAACTGGCGTGATGATTTAAGAGATTTTAAAAAACTTGGACAGCCAAGGTTGTTTTTTGGAGTAACTGCTGGCAATATGGATTCAATGGTGAATCATTACACAGCGAATCGAAGACTGCGTCATGATGATGCCTATACTCCAGGAGGGAAGCATGGGTTCCGCCCAGACAAACCTACAGTTGTTTATACACAAATCTTAAAAAAGCTATATCCTGAAATACCAATATTGGTAGGTGGAATAGAGGCTTCCTTAAGAAGGTTAACTCATTACGATTATTGGGAAGATCAGCTAAAACCTAGCATTCTAATGGATAGTGGTGCTGATTTGCTAGTATATGGAATGGGAGAAAAACCATTAAAGGAAATTATCCGCTTGATGAAAAGAGGTGTACCTTTTTATTCGCTTACCAACATTCCTCAAACCTCATTCATCGTAAATCAGGATGAAAAATATGCCACAAAAAAGCAATGGCAAAGCCAGGAGCTTTTTTCGCATGAGGACTGTTTGGCTGACAAAAAGAAATTTGCAAGCAATTTTAGATACATCGAGATGGAATCGAATGCCATGATGGCCAAGAAACTAACTCAAAACTACGGTGATCAGCAAATTGTTGTAAATCCGCCCTATCCGGTAATGAATGAAAAAGAGATGGATGAGATTTACGATTTGCCATACACAAGGCTCCCACATCCGCGTTACAAAGGCAAACACATTCCTTCCTTTGAAATGATCAAGTTTTCGGTAAATATGCACCGGGGATGTTTTGGTGGTTGCTCCTTCTGTACCATTTCTGCTCATCAAGGGAAATTTATTGCCAACCGATCGGAAAAATCAATCTTAAATGAAGTTGAGCACATCACAAAAATGCCAGACTTTAAAGGCTACTTATCTGATTTAGGCGGTCCATCTGCAAATATGTACCAGATGAAAGGGATTTTTGAATCGATTTGTAAAACTTGCCGTCGCCCTTCTTGCATTCACCCTGATGTTTGTCCTAACTTAAACACCAATCATCAACCAATGCTGGATATCTACAAAAAGGTGGATAAAATTCCAGGAGTTAAGAAATCATTCATTGGCAGTGGTGTTCGTTACGATTTAATGATGCACAAATCAAAAGATGAAAGCACCAACAAATCTAATAAGAAATATGCGGTTGAATTGATTAAAAATCATGTATCAGGTCGACTTAAGGTAGCTCCAGAACATACTTCTGATGAAGTTCTGGAAATCATGAGAAAACCTTCATTCAAATTGTTTTACAAGCTAAAAGCCTTGTTTGATGAAATCAACGAGAAAGAAGGCATGAACCAACAGCTTATCCCATACTTTATATCAAGTCACCCTGGGAGCCATGGGGCTGATATGGCTGACTTGGCAATAAAAACCAAAGAATTGGATTTTAAACTGGAACAGGTTCAAGATTTCACACCTACACCCATGACTGTTGCGACCGTAATATATTATTCCGGTTATCACCCTTATACTTTGAAAAAGGTTTTCACTGCCAAGACCAAAAAAGAGAAATTGTCACAAAGAAAATTCTTATTCTGGTATAAAAAAGAATATCGTGATGCTATTAAACAAGAGTTAATTAAAATGGGCAAAAAAGATTTACTCACCAAGTTATTTAGATAGTTTAACAAACAATAAACACTGTTAATAATATTTTTAATGACATTAAATAGGTAATATTTTATTATTCTTCTATATAGTTGTACATTAGGTGTTCAAACTCTAAGCTTAATTTATGAAACCATTTTACCAAACGACTTTTAAATATTTGTTGTTATTCGGATTCATCTTTTTGTTTACAAATTGCGAAAAATCAAAGCAAGACAGACAAAACGAGAAAGGGATTGAATTGCTGGCAGACAAGAAATTCAAAGAAGCTGTCAAGCATTTTACTTCAATTATAAAAGAGGATAAAAACTATTTGCCTGCATACTTTAATCGTGCCATTGCATATTCATACCTTAACAACAACCGGGTTGCCATAAAAGATTTAAATGTTGTAATTGGCAAACAGAAATTTGAGGAAGAAGCCTATTTAAACCGTGCCATTCTTTATGAGAATCAAAAAAATTACAAGCAGGCTATAAAAGATTATTCACATGTCTTAAATATTAATCCTCGAAATATTAAAGCATATCACTATCGTGGCATATGCAAATATTACATCGAAGATTACAAAGGAGCCATTGCTGATTATAACCATTCCATGAAGATTGGCTTAAATTCCTCTGGCGTGTATTATAACAAAGCCGTTTCGCTTGATTGCACAGGCGATTTTAATGATGCCATTAAGTATTACAACAAAGCCATTAAAATAGATCAAAAACTCGACAGAGCATATTATGCACGTGGAATTGCCAAACTAAAGAATGGTGACAAAAATGGCGCCGTAAAAGACATTCAAACATCGGTTAAAATGGGATATAAAAAAGGTGCCGATGTTCTGAAGCAAATTCAGTAAATACGTTCGCTGTTCCGTAATTTAATTGATTCAAAACAAGATCCTGACAGGATTGAAACACTGTTAGCTCTCTAAACTTTATTTCTCGAACAACTTGCCCTGCCAAGTATTTCTCGCTTTTAAAAGATTATTCAGTTTGTTTACGAACTGATAATTTTTAATGCCCCACTTTGGAGCTATCAACCATCCAGGAGGAGCCTGGTTGGTAAAGCGTTCCAACATCACATCAGGATTTATTCTCTCGATTACATTCACAATAAAATCCAAATACTCATCGAGTTCGAACATGTAAAATCGCTCAGGGGTTTGCTCATATTCCTTAGCCATTTGAGTGTTTCTAAGAATTTGAAGCTGATGCAATTTTAATGTTTCAATAGGCAGTTTCGATATTTCAACTGCGTGATTCAGCATATCTTCCTTGCTATCATGAGGCAAGCCATTTACCAAGTGAACACCTATATGAATACCGCGATTGGCTGTTCTTTGAATGGTCCTTTCTGCCTCAATGTAAGTATGCCCACGATTAATAGCCAACAAAGCTTCATCATTCGCTGATTCAACACCATACTCAATCGCAATATAATTACTATTTGCAAGCTTTTCCAAATAATCCAACACCTCATCACTTACGCAATCAGGTCTTGTTCCAATAACCAAGCCTACTACCTTCTCGTGAGCCAAAGCTTCTTCATACAGCTCTTTTATCTTATCGATATGACCATATGTATTTGAGTACGCCTGAAAATAGGCCAAATATTTCTGTGTTTTGTATTTGGCTTTGAAAAATTCAATACCTTCCTCAATTTGGGTTGTAATTGATTTGCGCGGACTACAATAGGCTGGATTAAAACTATTGTTGTTACAATATGTACAACCACCAACACCCTTACTCCCATCTCGGTTAGGACAGGTAAAGCCAGCATCTATTGATACCTTTTGAATTCTTTCAGCAAATCGGGTTTTAAAATAAGAAGGAAAATCGTTGTAACGTCCCTCATGTCCCCATGGGTAAGTAATGTCAGTCATTTGTTATTTATTTTGCGACAAAAGTACAAATAGAATTTTAAATCAAAACTTAACAATTCTACTTTAATTCCTAATCTACAAGTAATGTATATAGAATACAGACTGATTACTAATCCTATTCTTTTACGATTAAAACAAATTCACTGTATTGCATAATTTTTTTCATTATTAAAGCTATAGGCCTTTTCTTTTTATGAAAGTATTCTTTATCTTGCCTCGGACACTTTAATAAAACTTTAACCATGTTTTCAGAACAAGATTTATCTCAATTTCAATCTAAAGGAATTTCTGTTGAAAAAATCGAAGAACAGATTGGCAATTTTAAAAATGGCTTTCCGAAGATGAAACTGAAAAAACCGGCTACTATTGAAGACGGTATTACCAAAATTCAAGATGACGAACTTGAGATTTATGAAGAAGTGTATAACACACATTCTAAAAATCTAGAACTTTTAAAGTTTGTTCCTGCCTCTGGTGCAGCATCAAGAATGTTTAAAATCCTTTACGATTTTCTAAACACATATCAGGACACTGAAGATGAATACCTGAAATTCTTATGCAATAAGGGGCCCGAAACCATGTTCAATTTCTTTGATCGCTTGGAAGATTTTGCCTTTTACGGTGACCTAAAAAACGCAATGACTGAAGAAGGATTGGACTTGGATAAAATGGCCGACAAAAATAAATTCAAGGAAATTTTATCGATGTTTCTTAACAGCAAGGGTCTAAATTACGGTAACTTGCCGAAAGGATTGTTGAAATTCCATAGATACAAGCATTATTCAAGAACAGCTTTCGAAGAACATTTGGTTGAAGCACTGAATTATGCAAAAGATGAAGCTGGTAATGCCAATATTCATTTAACTGTCTCTGAAGATCACAAAAAATTATTTCAGGATCGCTACAACAAAACCAAAGATACCTTCGAAGAAAAATATCAAGGCAACTTAAGTGTATCGTATTCTGTTCAAAAATCTTCTACAGATACAATCGCAGTTGATATTAACAACGAACCTTTCCGTAACGAAGATGGATCAATTCTGTTTCGTCCAGGAGGGCATGGCGCATTAATTGAAAATCTGAACGAGCTTAAAGCTGATATAATTTTCGTTAAAAATATAGACAATGTAGTTCCAGATAGATTAAAAGAAACTACTTACAAGTTTAAGAAAGTTTTAGCAGGTCTATTATTGGAAAATCAATCAATCCTTTTCGATTATTTAAAATTATTGGAAGAGGACAAGGATATCTCTGAAGATATTCTTACCGAAATGTTGACTTTCCTTGAAGAGAAACTTTGTACTACACATCCAGCCAGCTTAAAAAGGGATAATCCTGATAAGGTTAAAAAGTACTTATTCGATAAATTCAACAGACCAATTCGTGTTTGCGGAATGGTGAAAAACGAGGGCGAACCAGGTGGAGGACCTTTCTGGGCTAGAAATATCGATGGTTCTGTTTCATTACAAATTGTTGAAGGTTCTCAAATTGACAAATCGGATGTTAGACAGAAAAACATTTTTGAAAGAGCCACTCACTTCAACCCAGTTGATTTGATTTGTGGAACCAAGGATTACCAGGGAAACAAGTTTGATTTAAGCAAATTTATCGATCCTCAAACTGGTTTTATTTCGGAAAAATCAAACAATGGAAGAGATTTAAAAGCCATGGAGTTGCCAGGTTTGTGGAATGGTGCAATGTCTGACTGGAACACCATATTTGCTGAGGTTCCTATCATCACCTTTAACCCGGTAAAAACAGTTTTCGACTTATTACGAATAGAACACAGAAACTTATAATCAACAAAGGTCTTGCCATGCAAGACCTTTTATTTTTAGGCTAATGCCAATATTTCAGTGATAAAAACACCTACTTTGTTAATATCTTACAACTTGGTATTTTTAAAATTAATCCTACTTTTGCAATGCAGTAATCATTTTAATTTGATAAATGATAGATAATACAGAAAACTATCTTGATGGTGATGTGCTTACGATTGTAAGTAGATATGAGGAAATGATTAAAGCGAATGAGCTTTACTACTTTGATGTTCATGAATTTGAAAACATCATAGATCATTATATCGAAAAAAATAAATATAGCGATGCGGTGAAAGTTACCACCATTGCTAGTAAGCAGCATCCTACTGCCATTTCAATTCAAATTAAAAAAGCCCAGGTATTAATCAATCGTGGGCAACATCTCGAAGCACTGGCAATCCTAAATAAAGTTCAGGGAATAGAGTCATCCAACAAGGAGATTTGGCTTTTAAAAGGCAACATCTACAACCTGATGGGAAAACACAAAAGTGCTAAAAAACAATTCGACGAAGCTTTAAAGAAAGATCACGAAAACAGAGAAGACCTTCTTTTCAGAATTGCAATGGCTTTCGAACAACTAAACCAATTCGATTTGGCAATTGGATATTTAGAAGAAGCATTAAGACTGAACGAGGAAGATTCCGAAGTACTTTTTGAGCTGGGATATTGCTACGAGAAGCTTGGTTTGGATGAGAAAAGTATTAAAACCTACAGTAAATTTCTCGACATTAACCCTTTCTCAGATAATGCCTGGTACAATATCGGAATTGTTTACAATCGCATGGCGACGTTTCCTAAAGCAATAGAAGCTTACGAGTTTGCTTTGGCAGTAAATCCACAGCACAGCAAGGCATACTTTAATCTGGCAAATGCACTTGCGAATTCTGGCAAATTTGAGGAGGCAATAAAGCTCTACATTGAATATTTAGAATTTGAAGATGATCATGCTTCAACCTATTCTTATATTGGCGAATGTTTCGAAAAATTGAACGAGTACGATCAAGCGTTAAACTATTACGAAACTGCCATAAAAACAAACGAAGAACTTCCTGATCCATGGTTTGGAATGGGATTGATTTTAATGTACCAGGATAAAATTGATGAGAGCTTGGTTTATCTTGAAAAGGCTAATAAACTAGATAGCGACAATCCTGATTATTGGTTTGCTTTGGCATCCGCTTATTCGAGATCAGAAACTCCACAAAAAGCAGTTCGCGCCTTTCGCGAAGCCATTGATTTAGATCCTTACGATCCAACTTTCTCGATCACTCTTGCAGAATTCTACCATAGAAATGAAAAGGTTGAAACTGCCATTGATGTTCTTTTAGAGAGTTGTGGATACAATCCTGATTCGCCGGAACTTTTAAACAATTTGGCTGCTTATTACATGCTTTCGGGCGATTTAAATGCAACAGAGCATTACATCAAGAAATCAACGGATATTGATGCCGAAAACCTAAATGAAATCTTCCTTCAGTTTCCTGAACTGGAAGAAAACTCACAATTCAAGAAGATTATAGCGGCTTATTCCGCATAGAAAATATATTGCTACTTAATTTCACGCACAAAACAATTATGCCTAGAAAAATTAAAGATTATGTTCTTATTGCCCTAAAAGGTATGGGTATGGGAGCTGCTGACGTGGTACCTGGAGTTTCGGGTGGAACCATCGCTTTTATCACTGGAATCTACGAAGAATTAATCAATACCATTAAATCAGTAAACCTAAGTTCTATCAAACTTCTTTTGCAGTTTAAGCTGAAAGATTTCTGGAAAGCTGTTAATGGTAATTTTCTTTTGGCCTTATTATCTGGTATTGGATTTAGTTTCTATACATTGGCTAAGATCGTGAAAAACTTGCTAGAAACTCAACCCATTTTAATTTGGTCGTTCTTTTTTGGTCTAATCGTAGCTTCGGCAATTGTGGTTGCCCGAAAAATTACAGAATGGAAAGCCAGAACTATCATTGCCATGATTATTGGTACTGTTATAGCCTATATGGTTGTCGAATTAACACCGGCCGAGGCTCCAACCAGTTACTGGTTTTTATTTCTATCTGGCGCTTTGGCAATTTGTGCCATGATTCTTCCAGGAATCTCAGGAGCATTCATCCTGGTCTTATTAGGATCATACAATCATATCCTAAGCGCTTTGAGCAATTTTAAAGTTGATGTGATTGCAACCGTGGCCGCAGGTGCAGGAGTGGGTATCCTAAGCTTCTCTCACCTATTAAGCTGGTTGCTTAAAAAATATCACAACATGACCATTGGTTTGCTTTCAGGATTCATGATTGGATCATTAAACAAGGTATGGCCATGGAAAGAAACCATTACCACAAGAATTGACAGGCATGGAGAGGTTATTCCTGTACTTCAAAAGAACATTCTACCTGGAACCTTTGAGTCGATTCAAGCGCAAGATTCCCAACTGTACTTTGCTTTAATTTTGGCTCTGGCTGGATTCTTGCTAATTTGGATTATGGAAAAATATTCTCCGGAAGAATCAAAATAAACATCAACTATTAATTTGAATTAAGCACAATGAACACCTACGGCATACTTGGATATCCTTTGGGACATTCCTTCTCGAAAAAGTACTTCGAAGAGAAATTTACCGAGTTAAACATCGAAGCTGAATTTTTGAACTTTGAGCTTCCTTCCATTCAGGAGTTGCCTAAAATTTTGGACGAAAACAATCACCTCAAAGGCTTTTGTGTAACCATTCCATACAAAGAAGAAGTAATTCCATTTTTGGATGAAATCGATCCTTTAGCAGAAAAGCTGGGTGCTGTAAACTCTGTTCAGATTATTAAAAATGGTGATGAAATAAAACTGAAAGGATTCAATACTGATATTTACGGTTTTCAGGAATCACTAAAGGAATTTATTGGAGAAAAACGACCAAAAGCCTTGATTCTTGGAACAGGTGGAGCATCGAAAGCAGTAGCTGGAGGTTTGGAAGATTTGGGTATCGAATATCGCTTTGTGAGTCGATCAGCCAAAGAAAACCAATTCACCTACGAGGAATTGACACAGGAAACCATGGAGGATTACAAGTTAATCGTAAACTGCTCTCCCCTGGGTACATTTCCAAAAGATGATACTTGCCCGAACATTCCATACCAACATTTAAGTAAGGAACACTTTCTTTACGATTTGGTGTACAACCCGGCCGAAACACTATTCATGAAAAAAGGTGCAGAACAAGGAGCCAAAACCCACAATGGTTTAAAAATGCTTCATCTGCAAGCTGAGAAGAATTGGGAAATCTGGAACGAATTATAATTACGAATGAAAAATTACGAATTACGAGAAGGGCTAATTTCTATCGTAATTCGTAATTAAAAGTTCGTAATTGATTTAAATGTCATACTTCACCGTAAACAAGAAATACCTTGGCTGTACAAAGTAGGTTGACGAAGTAAAGGAAAAATCGTTCTCACTATTCCTATCCAAAGAATCCGTATCCAGCAGATTCTTTCCTTTGATCCCAAATTCCCATTTACTATCCTGTTTTCTGTAGGTTAAATCAGCTTCTAAAAAACTATACTCATTCTCTATGGTCTTGTCCTTATCGGTATAAGAATAAAAATCGTAGTCTGCCGTAAGAATAAAGTTCTTCAGGAAAGCCATATCTAATCTTGCAAATGGACGCTTGGTATAATAAGTACTTGTAGTGGCTCCTCTATCGTATTTATTGATACTATACTTATAGCCAAATTCAATATTTGGAGCATTCTTAAAGTTCGTACCAATAGATCCTGTATAGTTCTGATTAAATGACTCCGATTTTGTTGGCTGAGAATTCACCAAATTGTTGTTCTCGCTCCAGGAAACATTAGCTTTAGCCGATACTTTTATATTCTTAAAGGTTCTTTGATATCTCGCATTGGCGCTTAATGATTCATCAGATAAATCAGAATTAATGGTTGAATTGATCTGGTTAATACCGATAGGAATCACATTGTTCTTGAATCCTTCAATACTTTTGGTATAGCTGATATTCGCAAACATGTGTGTAAAATTGAACATGTTAAAACTAAAGAAGTTCAAAGATACATTGTGTTTTAAAGCGCTTTCCAATTCAGGATTTCCACCGTACACCGAATTGTAATTGTTCAGCACAAAGGCCTCAGCATATTTCGAAACATCGGTAAAGGTTCTGGTAATTCTGTAGTTGAATCGCAAATTTTCCGATTTCTTCAACTGCATATTGATATAGATATCCGGCAATACAGAAGTCAAATCATCCTTTACTTTCTTGCTATGCTGTGTACTCTTGGTTTGGTATTGATGAAGCGTAAAACCAGGATTAAAAGTGAACATCCCCACCTTAAGTTTGTAGTGAAATCCGAAAAACAGATCAGAAACATTAAATTTCACATCGTTCTTGAATTCATCGCCTGCCATTTCCAAATCAGATTCATCATCCAACTTTTGGAATATCTCCGTATCGTAATTCTGATGATTCTGAGTAGTTCCCAAGGTAAACTGCAAGTTGCTCTTGTCTCCGGTTACCAAATAGTAATCTAGTTTTGCATCTACTTTATTGGTAACAATTCTCTTCTCCTGATTCATATTGTACAAACTCACCGAATGATCTATCGGAAATAAGTCAGTAAATGCAAACTCATCACGAACTGAATTGTAAAACGGATCCTCGTTTTGATACAAATGCTGACCTTCGAAAGCAAATATGTTCTTATCATTTGCCGTGTAATAGATTTTAGCGGATTGTTGCAAAGTAATCGGCTCCTGTTGTTTCAACTGGTAAATTCTATCCAATTCATCATTAACCGTCGACTCCACTTCTTCTTCCTCATCATCGTCCGATTGCTTCACAAAAATGTCGTAATCAAACTGGAAGTTTGCATTTGGCTTATACACCGAATTGAATTTGAACAATCCCAACTCTACATCCTGATCGTTCCTGCTAATGCTTTTCTCCACCTGCGATTGATTATCCTCTAACTCGTAGGTAGTTATTTTTTGTGTTTCCATTAAGGTCCCGGTGTAAGAATAGATTCCAAACCCTCCAATATCCCAGTTATCTTTCAACTCATAACTAAAGTTCAAAGCTGCAAACCTGGTTTCAATATCCTTGGCACGGTTATTTTGAGCTGTTGATATCCCCAAAGAATTTCCTCCCACGCTAATGGAACTTCCTCCTCCTGGATTAAAACCTCTAAAACCACCCGTAAAATTCATGAAATCTCTCCGGGTAAAAGGAACCTCACCAATATTATTGGCATCGGTAATCAGGTTTAAACTGAATTTTGGGCTGTAATAAAACAATTTTGGATGCGCCAAATACTTCTCATCAGGACCTGCACCTACTGTGAACTCACCAAACCAAAATTTATCCTTCCCTTTCTTCAGTCTAATATTCAAAGCAATATTATCCTCGTCGTTTGTAAGGCCTCTCATTTGGCCAATTTCATTGTAGTTTCTCAGCACTTCCACCTTACTTACTGCATCGGCAGGAATGTTATCGGCAGCAATTTTAGAATCGCCATCGAAGAAATCCTTTCCTTCCACCATCACTTTTTGCACCTGCTTCCCCTCTACCTCAATCTGTCCATCCTCATTCATTTCCACTCCTGGCAGAGTAACCAGAACATCTTTCAGTTTGCGCTCGGTTCCCACAGTAAACGAATCAGTATCGTAAACAATGGTATCACCTTTCACCATTACAGGCATGGTATACGTTACATCAACCTCGTTCAACATGCTGTTCTCTTCCGACATGCTCACATCATGACTACCATCTTCTGTAGTAGCTTCGTATCGGAATTCTTTAGCAGCATAGCCAATAAAACTCACCTTAATATTGTACACCGAACCCGACTTCAACTTCACCTTATACAAACCACTATGATTGGTAACACAATAGGATTCCAACAAGTTCGTCTCCGTATTTATTGCAATTACATTGGCCATTTCAATGGCCTTACCAGAATCATCCGTAACGATTCCTTTAAGATTGACATTCTCCTGCGCAAAAGTCATAAAACTTGCACACAACAATACCAATATGAAAAAATACTTTTTCATGATTTTCCTTTGATTTTAAATGAAGTAGTGGGTTTGTTCTATCTGATCACTATTTACTGATCACTGTTTACTGATCACTGTTTACTGCTAATGTCTTCCGCCTCTAGGTCTCATACTTCTAAAATTCTCACGCATCTCTTTCATTTTCTTACGCGATATCTCATCATATTCAGCCTGATTCACCTCTTTGCCTTTCTTAGGTTCTTTGATATCGATCTTCTCTTTCGGATTCATCACGATTTTTGAACATAGAATACTGGTTCTGCCATCATTCAATTCCATGATTAAACCTGGCAATCCCCAATATTCGCCCGGACCTTGATTCACAGGAATCTCAGGACAATACCAAGCTACAATTTCAATCTCCTTTTCAATCACCTCAGGCTCCTTATTATCTGCTTGCTCACCTCTACTCCTGCGCTGAAAAAAGGCCCTCATATTAGGCTCACTCACATGTTTCACCGCAGTAGCCTTATAAGCCGTGTAATTGCCAATCTTTTTGGTTTCTGCCTGCATTTGCCATTGTAGCTTTGGCAAACTATCGTTCACTAAAAAAATCTTTCCAAACAAATCTTTTGATACTGCATATTTTCCCGACTTCACATTCTTGTAGTAATCTTCACCACCAACACCCATCATCATTCCCATTCGCATGCCGCCTCGGCCCTGGCCCATTCCTGGCTGTTCCAACTTTTCTTCTTGCTTGTATACCGATTCGGTTCTGTTAAAACTCAAGATGTAGGTTCTCTCGCTCATCTGTTTCATACGTTCCAGAATCATCTTTTTACGATCTTCAGGAATTTGTCTTCCTCCAAAATCCATATTAATGGTGGTTTTACTTTCATAGTAAGCTTTGCCCTGAAAGTCTTGAGCAAATAAGCTGTTTCCAAAAACAAGAAAACAAGCAAAGGCGAATAGAAATTTCTTCATGATGTACAATGTATGTTCGTTATGCTGCTATGACTTCCAATTTTACAAATGGTTTAAAACTAGAATCTAAAAAATCACGATTAAACTTTACTTGGGTAGATTTTTGTTAGTTAAGGTGGTTTTAATAATTTCGGGCATTCTTAGGAATTTAAACCTACTGACAAAAAATGCAAGCAAACCAATACATATACACCTACATCTACGACAATCACGAAAGTGATCTTTGCAAACTAGAATCAAAGTATCTTTTCAACCAGGAAGAAAAGGACAAGCTATTGATTTCTGATATCAAGATCGAACCTACGTGCAGTGCTTTCATTCGGAAAAGAGTTGATGTTCATCTTCAATCTGAAGATTATTTGGAACTAATCGAGAAAATCAAAAGTGAAAAGATCTCGGTAGATGATTTCAAGGTGGAATATGTGGTATTAAATGGCGACAAAACCAAGTACAACGATCGTTTGGACAAACTAAGAGATGTTGGCTACAATATTAATGGCATGCCCGAATATTACAAGCCAAAAATCACCTATGCCATTTGCTATCACGAGGGAACCTGGTATTTTGGAACCTTGCTTAAAAATGATTTTGCTTGGGAGAAACACAACAAAAAACCTTTCTCCTACAGCAATTCAATCAATATTAACATTGCCAAAACACTGGTAATCCTTGCTGCCAAAAACAACAAGAAAACAAAACTCTTGGATGCTTGTTGCGGAGTTGGTACCATTATGCTCGAAGCCTGTTTTGCCGGATACAATATTGAAGGTAACGATATCAATTGGAAAGTGTGCCGACAAGCGCGCCAAAACCTTGCTCATTTCAATTATGAAAGTACGGTATATCGCTCCGATATTAAAGATATCGAAAACAAGTACGATGCAGCCATTATCGACTTGCCATACAATTTATTTAGCTATGCTGATGAGAATACCATCTCGCACATCATTGAGTCGTCAACCAAAGTAACCGACCGATTGGTGATTGTATCTACCACAGACATTACTGAAATTGTAAACAATGTAGGATTGACAATAACGGATCATTGCAGCGTTCGCAAAAAAGAGAAAGCCAATTTCGCCAGAAGAATTTGGGTTTGCGAGAAAGCAAACTGACCTATTTAAGATTAAGAAAACCTATCAGTTAAAAGATATCATTCAAAGGCCAAAATATTGTGGCCTTTTCTATAATCTACAAATTATACCATTACCCCCTATTTAATCCCACCCTAAAGAAGAGTTTACCTACATATCTTTTTGTTAATTATTTTTGGTTTTCATAAATTCGAATAACAAAACGAAAGAAACACCAAATCTATACAGTTTATGAAAATTAATTTTTTAGACAGTGGTATTGATTCATTAAAAAAAGGATACAAAAGTCTTTATGAATATGAAAAAATGACTTATTACAATCCTAAGATATACACTGAAAGGGAAAAATACTTCCACTTAAAAGATGCAATACTTTTTATTCAACATGGTATTGAAATTTTATTTAAAAAAATCATACATCAACACAGTGAATATCTTCTATTCTCCCAATTAGATCATAATGTAAAAGAGGCTTTAAAACAAAAAAATCATAAAAATCTCAGTAGTATATTTGAAACTGATCTGAAAACAAAAATTCGAACAGTAACATTCCAAGAGTCTATTGAAAGACTGAAAATAATTCCCTCTGTTTTCTTATCAAAGAAATTAGAAAACAAAGTAACAGAACTAGAATTATACAGAAATATTATAATGCACTCAGAACCTCATATTAACACTATTGAAATTCATAATACACTTGATGGTTTATCCGATGAACTAGATAATTTCTTTTATAAGAACATTGGACCATCTTATAGAACAATTAGTGGATATAGCGACCTAACTACAAATATTGATAATATTAATCAAATACTTCAAAAAAAAGGTTTAGCCCTTAAAAGTAAAGCTATTCAAATTTTTCATGATGCAATAAAAAAGGCTAATGTTAGTATTGGAGCCAACGAAGTCAAAAGAGTAACTGATATTAACAAGTGTACTACATTCTTAACTAGTATTTTTGATTCTGAATTAAACTTTGGTACTGACTTATACAACGGATATTGTTCTGGTGATGTTAAAGCAATTCAACGAAAGGAAAATTGTATTTTTTCATTATTTACCAATGATAACCAAGCATTTTTCGAATGCCAACTGAGAAGTATTATATTGTACATTCCAAGTGTACAAGATGATGAATCTCCTATAATTTTCATCGAGTCTAATGATTTAGATTTTGACCCAGTAAAATACAACAACACTGTCCTTGAAGAATACAATAAAATACAATCCCTTAGATATATAGAATTAAAAACCAATGGGAACTGCATATTTGGTATTGATGAACAATATCAATATATCAATGAAAACGATCTAACATACGACGATTTTGATAGGTATGAACGTTTTTTTACAAAAGGACCATTCTGTTTTTTAAATGTTCAAGGCCTAAATTATAGTAAAAACTATGGTTCATACATTTATAAAAACAATAAAATTGATGGGAAAAGGTTTGAAGTTGTATTAAGGAATGAACTGATAAACTAAATTTGATTATTATTCCCCCATAATTCTCTAATTAAAATACAATCATACTAATTACGATGAAAGAATATTATTATTTAGAAAATAACGAACAGAAAGGTCCGTTTTTCCTTGATGAACTTACGAATCAAAGCCTAACCGTTGAAACATTAATTTGGACTGAAGGATTAGCAGACTGGACAGCTATTAATAAAATTCCTGAAGTTCACAATTTAATAAAAAGTAAAGTAGCTCCTCCTCCTATTCCAAGTACAAATGCAAAAATGAATCTAAAACCCACCAATGAATGCAGCTCTGATTTAAACAATAAAGCAAAGTCTGACAAAAATATTTCCAGACTACTTATTTGGATAACATTTCATCTTTTTGCTCTATTAATGTCTTATAGTAGAATTGACTTCTTCAACGACAGAATTCCAAAAACAGACAAATTTTGGCCTTTTGTTGATTATTTCAGGGGTGTAACAAATGTTATGAGAATAGAAGATTTTAAAGTTCGATATTTTAATGGCATTTTCGCATATTATGATTGGAGTGAATTTACATTTTTCGTTGGAGGCGCATTGTTTTTTTATATTTTAAATAAGCTTAACTCAAAAAAATAATATACATTCATTTACTTTGAGATATCTTAAAGACCGCCCCAAGCGGTCTTTTTTTTATCCCCCTCCTTCCCTCTCAAACACCCCATTTAACAATACTTCCCTCCATCCAAGAGCAACCTTAACATTTCAAACCACCCTAATAATTAACATTTTATTTTTATTTCTTGCTTTTATTGTTTACCTTCATTAAGGTTATAAGACTAATAACATGATTCTTAAAGCTAAACAACTACAAAATGAATGAAGACTATATTCTAAACCGCCCTACCCTCACAAGCAACTACAACAATTCTATCCTAAGATTTCACAATAACGAAAATCATTGCTGCTCTCCTTAAAAAGAAAATAAAGACAGAACAAGGAGATATGCATCCACCTCGAGGAATGCACAAGTCACTTGAAAAAATGATTGGGACAGTTTAAGAAGAACTTTAGACAGTGGAAGGAATGCTCAAGACAGTTAAAGGAGAGCTCCTGACAGTAGAAGGAATGGTTGGACAATTTAAGGAACGGTCGAGACATTCAAAAGTAAATATTGGAATTCAAATAAACATCCTACTACCTGTATATAAACTAAATAATCAAAGAAATGGTAACAAAAAAAAGTAATTCAGAAGTGCAGACTCTGGAACAATACAGAGTAGCCCTTACCAATGTTGAACAGCAACAAGAAATCGCAGCTACCATGACCGAATTCGGTTACGATACTGCTGCCATTGCCGAAGGAAAGCTATTGTTCGAAAATGTAAGAAAGGCTTTTGACTTCAACAGGCAAGAAGACAATGAAACCCTTGAGTGCAGAATTAATCTGGATGCCATCACCGAAAGCATTTCGGCAAACTATTGGCTTGATCGTAAAAAAGCAAAGGTAATTTTCAAAGACAATCCTTTGGCGATGCAGCAACTATCCTTAACAGGTTCAGTACCGAAAGCTTACATCAAATGGGTTGAATACATGAAAACTTTCTACAATGGACTTAAAGCTGCTCCCGATCTGCTAAGCAAGATGGCAAGATTAAAATTCACCGAAGAAAATTTGGATACTCGCATTGCAAGCATTCAGGAATTGGAAACTTCACGTGCAAAATATCTAAAGGAAGTAGGTGAATCGCAGGAAGCAACCCAGGCAAAAGATGCTGCCTTTGCAGAAATAGACAACTGGATGCGTGAATTTTACGCAGTAGCAAAAATTGCAATGGAAGATCAACCACAACTATTGGAATCACTAGGAATTTTAGTGCGTAACTAACATTCCCTTTCCCACTATATACAACTAAATTCAAAACGCTGACTCCTTAATAACAAGTCAGCGTTTTTATATTTAAAACATGCGTAGCACAATTAACACAAAATAGTGGAATATCGTAATTCGCAATTGTTAATTGTTAATTGTTAATTCCTAATTGACTCCGGATAATCAATCTCAGCCAAAAACAATCCATGACCAGGAACCGATGAACCAGCATTTGATCGGTTCTTGCTTTCGATTACCTGGCGGAAATCGTCCAGGTTCATTTTTCCTCGGCCCACCTCAACCAAAGTTCCCACAATGGCACGAACCATATTGCGAAGGAAACGATCGGCCTTAACGGTAAACACCAACTCATCGCCATTATCCTTCCATTCTGCCTGGTAAATTTTGCAGTTGTTGGTTTTCACATCGGTGTGCAGCTTGCTAAAGCTGGTAAAATCTTCGAATTCGAACAGAATTTTAGCCGCCTCATTCATTTTTTGCACATCCAATTCGTAAGCTACCTTCCAATGCGATTCCAATCGAAAAGGATTCTTCTCCTTAGTGATAAAGTAATGGTAAGTTCTGGCTGTAGCATCGAAACGAGTGTGTGCCTCTTCCCTCACCCGGAAAGTTTGCTTAATGGCAATATCGTGAGGCAAAAAACGATTCAAACGAAAGCTTAATTTATCGCAATCAAAAGTCACTTGCTCATCCACATCAAAATGTGCATAAAAATCGCTGGCATGAACCCCTGTATCGGTTCTACCGCAACCCACCACATTGATTTCGCAATTTAAGATGGTAGATAATGCCTTATTTAAAACCTCCTGCACTGTAATTGCATTGGGTTGTATCTGCCATCCATGATAATTTGTGCCTTTATAGCTTAATCTGATAAAATATCGTTTGTTCAAATCGTATAGTTTTTCTTTAATCTGGGACAAAAATAGTAAAAAGAACAAAAGTCCAACAGTCGAACAGTCCAACAGTCGAAGAGTCTTGTAGTGCAAAAAGTAGAATAGTAGAATGGCAGGAGGCGCTTTCTCCTTTATCCTTGGGTTTTGCGATTTGTAATTTGGGATTTAGGCCTTGAAGCATTCCAAACGTTAACACTTTTTAACTGCATTAAACTTTTATAAAATCATCAAAAATTTATCTTTGTAGAGGTTTTTCGGGAATCCGGAACATTTTATGTCAAAATTTAAGTAAACAAATAAATATTTCTATGATCCAAACAGTTGATATCAAAGAGCTAAATGAGCGTATCCAAAGAGAAAGTTCTTTTGTGGATATGATTTCTATGGAGATGAACAAAGTTATTGTTGGACAGAAACACCTTGTTGAAAGCCTTTTAATTGGTATGCTTTCCAATGGTCATATCCTATTGGAAGGGGTTCCAGGTTTGGCAAAAACACTTGCCATTAATACACTTTCAACTACTATTGATGCGGACTTTAGCCGTATTCAGTTTACTCCAGACCTTTTGCCTGCCGATTTATTGGGTACAATGATCTACAGCCAGAAGAAAGAGGAGTTCGTGGTGAAAAAAGGACCTATCTTTGCCAACTTCATACTTGCCGATGAGATCAACCGTGCTCCTGCAAAAGTACAGGCTGCTTTACTGGAGGCTATGCAGGAACGTCAGATTACCATTGGCGACACTACTTATAAACTGGAAGAACCATTCTTGGTAATGGCAACTCAGAACCCGATTGAGCAAGAAGGTACCTACCCGCTTCCTGAAGCACAGGTTGACCGTTTCATGCTTAAGGTGGTGATCAACTATCCTAAAAAAGAGGAAGAGCAGTTAATCATGCGTCAGAATCTTTTGAAAGCATTTCCTAAAGCATCACAAATCTTAAAACCAGAAGATATCATTAAAGCACGCGATGTGGTTAAGGATGTTTACATGGATGAAAAGATTGAAAAATACATTGTTGATATCATTTTCGCGACCCGTTTCCCTGCTGATTACGGATTGGAAAAATACAAAGAAATGATCGCATTTGGTGGATCGCCTCGTGCGAGTATCTCTTTGGCATCTGCAGCAAAAGCCTATGCATTCATCAAGCGTAGAGGATATGTAATTCCTGAAGATATTCGTGCAGTGGCTCACGATGTATTGCGTCACAGAATTGGCTTGACTTACGAAGCAGAAGCAAACAATATTACCAGCGAAAATATCATTAGCGAAATTCTAAATACTGTTGAAGTACCATAGCAAGCAATTATCAATTAGTAATTGTTAATTAATAATTATTCATTCTTAATTAAACTATGGAGACTAGTGAATTATTAAAACGCGTAAGGCAAATCGAGATCAAAACCAGAGGTCTTTCCCGCAATATTTTTGCGGGTGAGTATCATTCTGCGTTTAAAGGTCGAGGAATGACTTTCGCCGAAGTTCGCGAATATCAGTATGGTGACGATATCCGAAACATCGACTGGAATGTTACTGCGCGCTACAACAATCCATACGTTAAGCTGTTCGAAGAAGAACGTGAGCTTACCGTAATGTTGATGATTGATGTGAGTGGTAGCCGTGAGTTTGGTACCATGTCGAAGCTGAAAAAGAACCAGATTACCGAAATTGCCGCTGTTTTGGCATTCTCTGCAATACAGAACAACGATAAAATTGGTGTAATTTTCTTTTCGGATACCATCGAGAAATTTATCCCTCCTAAAAAGGGAAAAACTCATATTCTGAGAATTATTCGTGAGTTAATCGATTTTAAACCTGAACACCGAAGTACCGATATCAGCAATGCATTGCGATACCTTACCAATGCCATTAAAAAGCGTTGTACCACTTTCGTGATTTCAGATTTTATCGATGATAAGGATTATGAAAATGCTTTGACCATTGCGAACAAAAAACATGATGTGGTGGCACTTAAAATTTACGATCAACGCGAAACGGAACTTCCTTCCATTGGCTTGGTTAAAATTAAAGATGCCGAAACAGGAGAATATTCCTGGGTAGATACATCGAACAAGAAAGTTCGTGAAAAATATGCCGGGTGGTGGCGAAAGCAAGAAGAAAATACCACCGAAGTTTTTAAGCGTTCGGGAGTTGATGTGGCGAACATCAGAACCGATCAGGATTACGTAAGATCACTGATCAACCTATTCCAACGCAGAGGACATTAATCAGGAAACTGAGAACTATGGCAAATCAAATAAAAAAACATATTAACTTCCTGACAAAGGCTTTTGCTTTTACGTTGGTACTTGCTTCAGTATTATTCTCACACAATTCGTTTGCTCAAAACGATGGAGGAATCAATTACGGAGTAAAACTGGATACCAATGTAATTGTAATTGGAGATCAGATTAATTTGCAATTATCGGTGGAGCAACCAAAGGAGCTTAAAATTGGCTTCCCTGTTTTTTCCGATAGCATTGTTAATGGAGTTGAAATTATTGAGCAAACTCCTCAGGATACAACTTCACTTGAAAATGGTGTAATTAAGGTGGACAAGAATTACACCATTACCTCATTCGATGGTGGTGTATACAAGTTAAAACCTTTCGAATTTCAGGTTTATGGCAGCGTGAATCAGATTTTACGTACCGATACTTTGCTATTGGGCGTTAAAACCATGCAAATTGATACTACAAAAGGAAATTTCGACATCGTAATGCCGATTCAAACACCAGTATCTTTTGCTGAAATTGCTCCATGGCTATTGGGAGGATTACTTGTACTTGCACTAATTGTATTCCTAATCTGGTATTTCAGATTCCGTCAGAAAGATGAGCCTTTATTTGCTGTATCGAAACCAATTGAACCAGCTCATGTTATTGCACTGAAGAAATTGGATGAGATCAAACAGCAGAAATTATGGCAAGGAGGAAAAGTAAAACAGTTCCACTCAGATTTAACGGATACCATTAGAACTTATCTTGATGAAAGGTATAACATGTCTACTCAAGAGTCTACTACCGATGAAATTCTTGAGGCAGTAAACTCGGTTGAAGTGAACAACAAATGGCATGTGAATCTTAGAGAGGTTCTTGAGCGCGCCGATTTGGCCAAATTCGCGAAATTCCAACCTCTTCCCAACGAAAACGAACAAAGTTTGAAATATGCCTACCAAATTATTGAATCAACCATTTTGGTAGAAAAGGAAGAAGAGAAAAAAGAGGAAGAATCGAAACAAGAAGAAAAATCTGAGGATAAAAAGTAAACATTGAAACAATAGACTATGAGTTCTATAGAATTTGCAAATCCGGAATATTTCTACCTTTTGTTGCTTCTGGTACCAATTATCGTTTGGTACATTCTGAAGGACAAAAATGCACATGCAAGTATTCAGGTTTCAACTGTAAAAAGTTTTAATGCTGCGCCAAAAACCTACAAATACTATCTGCGTCATGCGCTGATTGTATTTCGTGTTTTGGCAATAGCATTTATCGTTATAGCACTGGCTCGTCCGCAGTCAAGCAACAAATTTCAGGATACCATTACCGAAGGGATCGACATTGTAATGTCTTTGGATATTTCAAGTAGTATGTTGGCTCGCGATTTTGAGCCAGACCGTTTGGAAGCTGCCAAAGATGTAGCAACACAATTTATTACAGGTCGCCCTGAGGACAAAATTGGTTTGGTAATATTTAGTGGGGAAAGTTTTACGCAATGTCCGCTAACTACCGACCATGCTGTATTGATTAATCTGTTCAAGGATATCCACAGTGGTATGATTGAAGATGGTACCGCCATTGGTTTGGGTTTGGCAAATGCAGTGAACCGATTGAAAGACAGTGAAGCGAAATCGAGGGTGGTAATTCTACTTACCGATGGTGATAACAACCGTGGTGAAATTGCACCTTTAACCGCTGCAGAGCTGGCCAAATCGTTTGGCATTCGCGTGTACACAATCGGGATAGGAACCAGAGGAACGGCTCCCTACCCTGTGCAAACTGCTTTTGGTATCAGCATGAGAAACATGCCGGTTAAGTTTGATGAATCTGTACTGAAAGAAATTGCTAAAATGACTGGTGGCCAATATTTCCGTGCAACTGACAACAACAAGCTAAAGGCGATTTATGCTGAAATTGATAAGCTTGAGAAAAGTAAAATTGAAGTAAAACAATACAGCACCAAAAGTGAAGAGTTCTTAATTTTTGCGATGCTTGCCGCATTGTTTTTGCTATTGGAAATTGCATTGCGCAATTCGATTTTAAGGAACATTCCTTAATTGTAATTATTTGATAAACCGAAAATCATTGATAAATGGATCAGTTTCGTTTCGATCATCCTGAATTTCTATACTTATTCGTACTCATACCAATATTGGTAGTGTTGTACTGGGTAAGCCATGTAATTAAGAAAAAAGCTTTGCAAAAATTTGGTGAGATGAACATCATCTCTCATTTGATGCCTTATGCTTCATTCACCAGACCTGTATATAAATTTTCAATTTTGATTTTGGCTTTAAGCTTTATCATTATTGGTGTAGCAGGTCCACAATTTGGATCAAAGCTTCAGAAGATAAAAAGAAAAGGTGTTGAAGTAATCATTGCATTGGATGTTTCCAACTCGATGATGGCACAAGACATTCAGCCAAACCGTTTGGAACGTGCCAAACGTGCCATTTCGAAAATGGTTGACAAGCTAAACAACGATAAAGTTGGTTTAATTGTTTTTGCAGGCGAAGCCTATACTCAATTGCCAATTACAACGGATTATGCTTCGGCAAAACTGTTCTTGTCTTCAATTAGTACCGATATTGTTCCCATACAAGGAACCGCCATTGGTTCTGCCATCGAATTGGCAACAAGAAGTTTTACACCAGATAGCGAAGCCAGCAAAGCCATTATTGTAATTACCGATGGTGAAAACCACGAAGATGATGCAGTACAGGCAGCTAATATGGCTAAGGAAATGGGAATTGCAGTTCATACCATTGCCATGGGATCACCAGAAGGGGCACCAATTCCTGTAAGAGCAGGCTCAAGTGATTTTAGACGTGACGACAAAGGCAACATTGTGATTTCGAAACTGGATCAGCAAATGGTGGAGGAAATTGCAACCGCTGGAGGTGGAAAAGCAGTAATTGCCAACAACACAACCACGGGTTTAAACGTTCTATTTAAAGAAATCAATAAAATGGATAAAACAGAATTGGAAGCCAGAGTTTATACTGCTTACGATGAAAAGTTTCAGATATTCCTGGCAATCGGTTTGTTGCTTTTATTTATTGAATTCCTTGTTTTGGAACGTAAGAACCGTCATTTAAAAGACATTAATTTATTTAATCCATCGAAGTAGAACGATACAAATCCTCACTTATGAAAAAAGTATTATTGATATTCATTAGCTTGATTTGTCTTCTAAGTATGGAGGCAGTAGCCCAAAAGGAAAGAAAGTTTATTCGCTCGGGGAATGAACTTTTTGAGGGAGAGAAATTTGAGAATTCGGAAGTGGAATACCGTAAAGCTTTGGGTAAGAAAATCAATTCTTACGAGGCCGGATTCAACCTGGGTGATGCATTGTACAAGCAAAAAAAATACGAAGAAGCTTTAAAACAATTCCAAACTTTAGCTGTTAACGAAAAGAATCCTGAGAAGCTTGGTCACTTGTTTCACAATATGGGAAACACACTTTTGGAAAGTAAAAAGATTGATGAAAGTATAGAAGCTTATAAGCAATCCTTGCGTTACAATCCAAATTCCCAGGAAACCAAATACAACCTGGAATATGCTCGACAAATGAAAAAGAAACAGGAAGAAGAGCAGAAAAAACAAGATCAGAACAAAGATCAAAATAAGGATCAGAAAGATCAGGATAAAAAAGACCAGGACAAGAAGGATCAAGATAAAAAGGACCAGGATAAGAAAGATCAAGACAAAAAAGATCAGGATAAAAAGGATCAGGACAAGAATAAAGATCAACAAAATAAGGACAAGCAAGACAAAGGAGATAAGGATAAGCAACAGCAGCAACAACCTAAAATCTCGAAAGAAGATGCTAAACGCCTGCTAGAGGCTTTGGAGAACGACGAGAAGAAAGTTCAGGAGAAAGTTCAAAAAGCCAAGGCCAAAGCCATGAAAGCGAAAAAGACAAAAATTAAAAAGGATTGGTAATTTGCAGTACTTAAAATACTTATGAGTGACTTAAGTACTTAAAGTTAAAAGTTGTACCTCCCGTCTTGATACTTGTTACTTTATTTAAACTTGATCAAACTAAAAATACTGATGATTATTAAGTACATTTGTACGAGATTTTTTATCAGGAAAAAACAAAAAGAACACATCTGAAAAACAGAACATTACGGATGAAGAAAATATTTTTCTTACTATTAGCAACATTATTCATTACTTCTGCCTCGTTTGCAGAAGAAGTTAAATTTACAGCTGCAGGACCTCGTGTGGTAGAAGTGGGCGAACAATTTCGATTGGTTTATACGGTAAACGAAAAAGCCAAGGACATTCAGTTGCCTTCTTTATCAGGTTTTAGAGTATTGATGGGACCTTCTACTTCCCGCAATTCCAGCTCTCAGTACATCAATGGAAAATGGAGTTCGTCAACTACCTATACCTACACATATGTATTATTGGCTGAAAAAGAAGGTAAATTCACAGTAAATCCAGCTAAAATTAAGGTAAAAGGCTATGAGTTCAACTCCAATTCGGTGAGCATAGAAGTAGTTAAAGCCAACGAAAAACCACAAAAAAATCAAGGTAATCAAGCTGTACAGGCATCAGCCAATAAAATCACTCAAGCCAATTTGTTTGTAAAGGTTGATGTTGATCGAAAAAGTGTGTACATGGGCGAGCATGTTGTGGCTACCATTAAAGTTTACACTCGTTTAAACATTGCAGGATTTGGTGATTCAAAATTTCCTTCGTTCAACGGATTTTTGAGTCAGGAAATTCCAACTCCGGGACAAATTTCTCTGCAAAGAGAAAATGTGAATGGTACCATTTACAATACCGGTGTAATCCGTAAATTGATTCTGTTCCCTCAGCATACCGGGAAAATTACCATTGATCCGTTTGAATTGGAATGTATCATTCGTCAACGCAGATCAAGTGGTAACAGAGGATTCTTCGATGATTTCTTCGATAACTATCAAGACATTCGTGTTCCAAGAAAAAGTAAACCTGTTACCATTCGAGTGAAAGAGTTTCCTGCTAACAAACCAGCAAGTTTTGATGGTGCAGTTGGTAGCTTTAGAATGTCAGCAAATGTTGATAAAGATTCTCTTCAAGCAAATGAAGCGATTACTTTAAAAGTTAAAATTTCGGGGAATGGAAACTTAAAACTGATTAATCCACCGGAATTTGACTTCCCTGCAGATTTTGAAGTTTACGATCCAACTACCAAACAAGATATCAAGAGCACTGCTAAAGGAATGACAGGTTCAACTACCTTTGAATATTTGATCATACCTCGTCATGCCGGTGCTTATGAAATTCCACCGGTTGACTTTAGTTTCTTTGATCCAAAAGCTGGTATTTACCGTACCCGATCAACTCCTAAATTCAATATAAAAGTTGGAAAAGGTAGTGGCGATGCAAGCAGTGCTGTTATCAGCTCGTTCTCGAAAGAAGATGTGAAGTTTATTGGCAAAGACATTCGTTTTATCAAAACCAACGAGTTTACACCAAGATTGAAAGGTCAGGTATTCTTTGGTACCACCAATTTCTATCTTGCCTACTTGATACCATTTTTGGTATTCATTCTTGCTTTTGTTTTCAACAGAAAACGAATTAAAGAGAATGCAGACCTTGCTCGTGTTAAAAACAAACGTGCCAACCGCGTTGCCATGAAGCGATTAAAAGCAGCTTCGGCAAGTTTAAAAGCGCAGAAGAAAGAAGAATTCTACGATGAAATATTAAAAGCTCTTTGGGGTTATACTTCCGATAAGTTGAACCTACCCTTGGCTGAATTGAACAAGGAAAACATTACTGACATTCTACAAGGAAAAAATGTAGAAGAAGAACTGATTCAAGACTTCCTGAATATTTTGGATACTTGTGAGTTCGCACGCTACGCTCCTTCTTCTGGATCATCAGAGATGGATGAATTGTACAAGAAAACAATGGAGACAATTACCAAATTAGAAAAGAGCATCTAGTAAAATCGAATAGAAATGAAGAAATTATTATATATCCTTATTGCTTTACTTTTTGTATCTGCTGCTCAGGCGCAGGATACTCCTATTCGTGAAGCAAACGATTTTTACCAAAAAGGAGAATACGAAAAGGCAATTAAATCATACGAGTTTGTATTGGAAACTCATATAGAAGCTGCTGAGATTTACTTTAATCTTGCCAATTCATATTACAAGACAGGACAAATAGCTCCAGCAATTTTAAACTACGAAAGAGCCAAACTTCTTGCCCCTCAAGACAAAGATGTGGAGTACAATTTAAAAATGGCTCAGGCCCATGTTTTAGACAAACTGGAAGTATTGCCAGAATTATTCATTAAACGATGGTTTTCAGGAATCAGAAATGCCTTCTCGGCAGATTTATGGTCGTACCTGTCCATCGGGTTGTTCTTTTTGTGTTTGCTGTTTGCATGTTTCTACTTGTACAGCAACAAGATTGGTTTAAAAAAGCTAGGTTTCTTTTTCGCAGGAATCAGTTTAGTACTAAGCATTGTTAGTTACTCTTTTGCATCTACCCGAACCGATGAAATTACCAATCGTGAGTATGCAATTGTTTTTAGCCCAAGCGTCACCATTAAAGGTTCGCCAGATGTGAGTGGTACAGAATTATTTCTTTTACACGAAGGAACCAAAGTTAAGATTATCGATGAATTGGGAGATTGGAGAAACATTCAGTTGAGCGATGGAAACGAAGGCTGGCTAAAGAAGGAAGATCTTGAAGTGATATAAAGGAAACTTTTAATTTATAATATTAGCTGTTAGTTTTACTAGCAGCTTTTTTTTGCAAAAAATAATGAGAGGGTAATTTTTGTAATGAAACAAGATGAGTTTTCAAATTATCATTTAATGAAAGACCAAAATGTGATATTTTGACTCATTATCATTTAATGAAAGACCAAAATGCGATATTTTGGCTCATTATCATTTAATGAAAGACCAAAACGTGATATTTTGGCTCATTATCATTTAATAAAAGTGAAATACTTTTTTTTGACATAGTAAAATAATGATTTACACAATACAAAACGATCAATTGAAGGTTTCAGTCCTCGAAAAAGGCGCTGAACTGTGCAGCATACAATCCATTGAAAATGGGACTGAATACATATGGCAGGCAAATCCTGATATTTGGGGAAGCCACGCTCCTAACCTATTTCCTATTATCGGATGCCTAAAAGAAAATGCATTTATTCATGAAGGGAAAGAATATGCCATGCCCAAACATGGTTTTATTCGCAACAATACAGATGTAAAACTATTTGAAAAAAACGAAGACCGCCTGACTTTTATTCTATCTTCGAATGAGAATACACGCAAGGTTTATCCGTTCGAATTTGAGTTTAAGATTCACTTCATTCTTGAATCAAACCAATTGAATGTCGTTCATGAGATTACCAATACCGGAAACAATGAAATGTTGTTCAACCTAGGTGGCCATCCAGCCTTTAATTGTCAATTAAAACATGGTGAAGAGTACAGCGATTATTATTTGGAGTTTGAGCAAAACGAGACTTTAAATACCTGGAGTTTGGCCGACGGTGGTTTAATTGAATCTGAAGGCAAACAAGTCTTAAACAATTCAAACATCATTAATCTTCATCCTGAGATTTTTGCCAACGATGCCTTAATATTGAAAAACTTAAAATCTTCAGCAGTAAGCTTAAAGTGCAAAAAATCCAATTTTGAATTGAAAGTGCGCTTTGATGATTTTCCATATTTGGGACTTTGGGCAAAGCCACATGCTCCATATGTATGTATAGAGCCTTGGATTGGAATTGCTGATGGTGCTAATACCAATCGAGAGTTTTCAAGCAAAGAGTTGTTGCAGCAATTAGAACCGGGAAAGAAGTTCACAGCAGAATATTCTATCGGGATAAATGAGTAATACCGATTATTAATTCGTATAAGCCATTAGTGCGCTTCACTTCTAATGCCTAACAAATTATATATCGGCATTATACCTAAAATATTCGAGAGCTTAAAATAGCTCTCTATTTTTTATAAATGGTATAAAATAAAGCGGCAATTCTAATGGAATTGCCACTTTTAATTATTTCATAGCTGGATAATCAGTATACCCCACTTCATTTCCGCCATAAAAAGTATCCTGATTTGGAAAATTTAATTCTGCATCCAATTCAAATCTCTTTTCCAGATCTGGATTGGCCAAATATTGAACTCCAAAAGAAACCAATTCAGCAATATTCCTCTCGATAGCCTTATTGCCACTGTCTTTTGTAAATCCACCATTTACCATTCTAACGCCATAATACAATTTGCCAAATTCAGAAGCTACATCCTGAACCAAATTTGGATGTTCATCAATTGGCATCAATGGCTCAATCAGGTGCAAATATGCCAGCTTGTAAGCATTCAATTTCTCAATTACGTATGCAAACAAGCCAATCGGATCAGAATCACCCATATCATTAAATAAACCACTTGGCGATAGCCTAACTCCTACTCGATTACCTGGCCAAACCTCACAAACAGCATCCATTACTTCAAATAAAAAACGAGCGCGATTTTCTATACTTCCACCATACTCATCATCCCTATGGTTGGTTTTATCAGTCAGAAACTGATCAATTAAATAGCCATTGGCGGCATGAATTTCAATTCCATCAAAACCAGCCTCTTTGGCGTTCTTTGCTGCAAGTTTATAATCTGTAACAATCGATTTGATTTCCTCCAGTTCAAGAGCTCTTGGCGTTTCAAAATCTTTTAACCCTTCATAGGTAAAAGCTTGTCCTGCCGCTTTTATGGCCGATGGAGCTACTGGCAATTGTCCCTTGTGAAAATCCGAATGAGAAATCCGCCCCACATGCCACAACTGAATAAACACTTTTCCTTCTTTTTCGTGAATAGCATTAGTAACCAATTTCCACCCTTCCACTTGTTCTTTGGAGTGTATTCCAGGTGTTGCTGGATATCCAATTCCTTGAGGCGAAATCTGGCTTGCTTCCGTAATGATTAGGCCTGCCCCAGATCGTTGGCGGTAATACTCAGCCATCAATTCTGTTGGAACATTACCCTCTCCTGCCCTATTTCTGGTCATTGGAGCCATAACCATTCTATTTTTTAGCTGTAAATCTCCTATAGAGAAATTGCTTAGCAATGTATTTTTAGTCATATTCTTTTACTATTTTTATTTATACAAGATATAAATAAGAACAAGAACCAAAAAATTAGCTTCATTAAAAAATCTTAAAATGAATTGATAATAAAGATTTTTTTTAACCAATTTAAAATATGATTGAAGATTGCTAAGCGCTTTCAACATTGCTTGGTATCTTTGTTTGAAATTAGCAATAAGCATGAAGAAAATTGAACTATTGGCTCCTGCTAAAAATCTGGAAACAGGTATAGCAGCCATAAATTATGGAGCCGACGCCGTATATATTGGAGCACCCAAGTTTGGAGCACGCTCTGCTGCAGGAAATACTTTGGAAGATATTGGTAAACTAATACAATATGCTCATAAATACTGGGCTAAAGTATTTATTACCATGAATACCATATTATACGATCATGAATTAAACGAAGCTGAAAAGCTAATTCATAAATTGTATGAAATGGGTGCTGATGCTTTAATTGTTCAGGATATGGGAATACTGGAAATGGATTTGCCTCCTATCGAATTGCATGCCAGTACCCAAACCCATAACTACGATTTAGAAAGAATTCAATTTTTAGAGAAAGTGGGATTCAAAAGAATTATTCTTGCAAGAGAATTGTCCCTCGAAGAGATTAAAAATATCAGAAAGCATACAACGGTAGAACTGGAATATTTTGTTCATGGTGCCTTATGTGTCTCACTAAGTGGACAATGCTATTTCTCTCATGCCATTGGCGGACGTTCAGCAAATCGTGGAGAATGCAGCCAGGCTTGTCGTATGAAGTACGATTTAGTTGATGATGAAGGAAAGGTAATCGCCAAAGATAAACACCTTCTATCTCTAAAGGATTTGAATTTGTCCGATCATTTACGTGAAATTATAGATGCCGGAGTTTGTTCTTTGAAGATTGAAGGAAGGTTAAAGGATAGTTCCTATCTTAAAAATATAACAAGTTACTACCGTCAATCTTTGGATAAAATTTTCAATAAGAAAAGAGAATACGAGAAAGCTTCATCGGGAACAATAAAGCCTGGTTTTAAACCAGATCCTGATGTTACCTTTAATCGTGGATATACATCTTACTTTTTTACAGGCAGAATTCCTGAAATTGCCAATTTCCATACGCCAAAATCAATGGGTAAAGAAATTGGGAAAATTCGGGAAGTGAAAAAGGATCACATTGTTGTTGATAGTAAATTTAAACTGCACAATGGCGATGGACTTTGTTTCTTTAACAAGAATAAGCTTCTAAAAGGATTTCAGGTAAATGGAGTTGAAGGCAACAAGATTTTCCCCAATGACATGAGCATGCTTCAAAGAGGAGTTAGCTTGTTTCGTAACAACGATCATGAGTTTACAAAGCTTCTGAAAAAGGACAATTCCATTAGAAAAATTGGAGTTGAATTCTATCTGGATATTTTCGATGACTGTGTAAATCTTACTGCCATAGATGAAGATGAAATGTCTGCAAACATTCAAATTCAGGAAGAGTTTGAAAGTGCGAAAAATGAGGAGTTGGCTTTGAGTAATATCAAAAAGCAACTTCAAAAAAGTGGTGATTCTATCTTTCAAATCAACAATATCGAAATCAACTTCGATAAAGTTCCTTTTATCCAGGCCAAGAAATTAAATGATCTGCGAAGACAGTGCCTGGAGCAATTGACAGAAATTAGAATAGAAGCTGCAAAACAAGAAGAAAACCGACCATTGATTGCTCATCCACAATATCCTGCAAAAGAATTGAGCTATATGGGAAATGTGGTGAATTGCAAGGCCGAGGAGTTCTATCATAAATGCGGTGTAGAAAAAATCGAAAAGGGATTCGAACTACAAAAAAATCATACAGGAAAAACCATCATGACAACAAAACATTGTTTGCGTCATGAATTTGGAATGTGCCAAAAGATAACAAAGACTGAAAAAAAGAAAAATCAGGCATTGTTTTTGGTAGATAATAAAAATCGCTACAAGTTGGAATTCAACTGTCAGCGTTGCGAAATGAAGATTATTTTCGGATAATCTTCGAATTGAAATAACTGATATTACGAACCGTTAAAGTTTTTTGATTATGGTTCACTATATAGAAAAACTAATTCGTGAAGGTGAACACCAACAGCAAGATTTCAAATTTTGCATAACCGATTCACGAAAAATTGCCAAATCATTATCGGCTTTTGCCAATACCGATGGTGGCAGACTGCTTATTGGTGTTAAAGACAATGGGAAAATTGCTGGAACCATTGTTGATGAAGAATTTCATATGATACAAGCAGCAGCAGAAATGTATTCCAAACCTAAAATCGAATTCGAAAGTAAGGTTTGGACCATACATGGTAAAAATGTACTTGAAATTACAATAGAACCATCAGATGATATGCCCCATTATGCACAAAATGAAAATGGAAAATGGTTGGCATACGTACGAAAAGATGATGAAAATAAGCTAGCAAACAGAATACTTCTGGAAGTTTGGAAACGAAAATCCAAACCTACCGGAACTTACCTGGTATATACCGAAACTGAAAGTTTACTGCTTGATCACCTAAAAATTAATGAAAGCATTAGTTTGAATAAATTCTGCAGACTGGCAAAAATAAGCAGATATAAAGCAGAACGAATTCTTGTAAAATTAATCTGTTGGGAAGTATTGGAACCCAATTTTGAAGAAAAAGGCACCAGCTATAAATTAAAACAGGTGGAAAGCAGTTCTTTATAGAAAAACCATAAAAACTTTCATGATGGAATACGAATCACCAACAGAAATGAAAGTTTTCGTGTCCCGATAGCTATAGGGAGTGTTATTTTGTGAATGTGGAATTAAAACGATGCATCAGTGAATCATTGTATTGTCCATTAATTTTCACCACTTTTCTACCTTTCCACTATTCAAAACATTTAGAAAAAAAGCATAAAAAAACCGCATTAATTAATGGGATTTTAAACTCCTGTACGACAGGATTTGAGTGCCTGCTTGGTCAAGTTTCCCCTGTGCCGAAGCAACCCGAAGGTTGGGGCCTGCTTTTGCAAGCATGTTGCTTTCTCGGTATGTGATAACTGTTGAGTTTAACAATCGCTAATTAATGCGGAATGCGTTTATCTTGTATGTAAAGAACGTTCTGTTTCTACTTGCAAAGTAAGCAAGAATCTACCATTAAACAAGGGTTTCAGTGATTTTTTCATACATTTTTGACGAATCGCAAGCAGAAGTAATTGCAACATTCAAATAATTAAATGCTTATTTAAAATTTTTATTTACCACATTTTCTCTTCCCTTTGGCTTACCATGCAATATTCTTATTTTTGCGTTTATTAAATCATCAATATGACATCAATTCCTTACATAGATATTCATACTCATCAAGCGGATTCTGATCCAGAAATACTTTCTATTGTAAATATGAGTATCAGTGAAAACAAAAATGAATTGGATAGGAATCAAGCCTATTCAATTGGAATTCATCCTTGGGACATTGAGAAATTAGAGATCGATTCCATAGATAATCATTTAAAAGATTTTTCTGCTGATAAAAGTAGTATTGCCATTGGTGAAATTGGCCTTGATAAATTGATTGGTACTAATTTCTCGATTCAAGAGAAGTTTTTTACTGCCCAGGTTCAACTGGCCAAATTAACACAAAAACCAGTAATTATTCACTGCGTTAAATCTCAGGAAGAACTGCTTAGGATTAAACAAGAAAACGACACTGGCACTGCATGGGTTTTTCATGGCTATAACAAAAGCTTACAATTGGCAAAAGATTTATTAAAGTTTGGATTTTTCCTTTCATTTGGAGAAAACTTGTTAAGAAACGAAAAACTTCAAACCGTTTTTCGTGATATCCCTTTGGATAAAATATTTCTTGAAACTGATGATAAACAAATTGATATTAGAAAAATTTATCAAAAAGCAGCAGAAATTAAAGGAATTGAGATTGACGTTTTAAAAGAACAAATTCTATTAAATTACCTAAAGTGTTTTTAAAAATATGAGTGAAGAGTGGTTGAGCAGAACGAATCTGCTATTGGGAAGTGAAAAACTAGAAAAGTTAAAGAATTCACATGTTCTTGTAGTTGGATTAGGCGGAGTTGGAGCATATGCAGCAGAGCAGATTTGTCGTGCAGGAGTAGGAAAAATGACAATTGTTGATGGAGATACCATTGACACATCTAATATTAACAGACAATTACCAGCAACAAGCTCAAATGTGAACAAAGACAAAGCAGAGGTAATGGGAGCTCGTCTTTTAGATATCAATCCTAATTTGGACTTAAGGATTCTTAATGAATATCTTAAAGATGAAAGAATGATTGAAGTATTAAAGGAAGAGGAATACGATTATGTAGTTGATGCCATTGATACACTGGCTCCAAAAATTTTCTTGATCTACCATAGTCTGCAAAACAATTTAAAAATTGTAAGTGCAATGGGTGCTGGCGGTAAAACAGATCCAAGTAAGATTCAAATTGCCGACATTTCGAAATCCTACAATTGCAAATTGGCACGCATGCTAAGAAAACGCCTTCATAAACTAGGCGTATATAAAGGAGTACAAGTAGTGTTCTCTCCTGAAGATGTCTCCAAAGATGCAGTAATTCTGGATGAAAGTAGAAACAAAAAATCAAATGTAGGAACTATCTCTTATATGCCTCCATTGTTTGGTTGTTTTATTTCATCAGTAGTAATTAAAGGTTTATTGGCTGAATCTTAAATTCATAGATTAAAGCATATGCTCTATTTCGATATCATCAACACTCCAATAGGAGACCTGTTACTTTTGGCAAGCGATAAAGGTTTGAAAAAGATTCTTTTTGAAGATCAATTCAAAGCTTTCGAAATTTCAAGCACTTGGGAACAAAGTACGGAGAAACTTTCACAGGCAAAAGAACAACTCCTTGCCTATTTCAATAGTAATCTAGTCCAATTTGAATTACAATTGGATCCAGATGGAACGGTTTTTCAAAAACAAATTTGGAAACAATTGGAAGAAATTCCTTTTGGCGAAACCAAATCGTACCAGGACATCGCCAATGCCATTGAAAAACCCAATGCATGCAGAGCAATTGGAATGGCCAATTCAAAAAATCCGATTCCAATAATCATTCCATGCCACCGAGTAATTGGTAAAATGGAAAACTGACTGGCTATGCCGGAGGACTTGATATTAAAGCCAAACTATTACAAATAGAAGGTATCGATTTGGGCAATGATTCACAACAATTCGAATTATTTTAAGGCTTAATTTATTTTTTGACAAATATCTCAATATTACTTATTCAACTTTAACCTCTTTTAACTTTAATATAAAACACTTTCTCTTAAATTATCTTTGATTTAATGGCTATTTCATCTAACTTGCCACACGATAAAAAAGTCGATGCATAACATTGGTAAAGTATCATTAAATCAATAAAAACAATTCATGAGTAAAATTTTAGGACATAGTTTCCACATTCCTGTTATGGGTACAGGATTTACTGTGGATACTCCTGTAAAAGTGGCTCATTTGGGAATTTCTTCGGTAGTATCAATCGTAGATGATGTTCTTGTAGAGAAAATGCGAGAAATGTACTGCAAGAAGCTAAGCCTTCCATTTAAGCCTATTACAGAAAAGACCAAAGATTTTCGTGCAGAAAGAATTACATCTTATCTAAATTTATTAGATAATTTGGTGAAGGAGAAGTTTGAAAATCTTAAAGAATCCATTCAGGATAAAGGAAAAGAAATTGAGGAATACTTAGATTTACTTCCTGATTTTTCAGAAGTAAAGAAAGAGTTCAAAGAAAAATTTGCTGATAATCCTTATGTGAAAGAAGCAAAAGAATGGTTAAGCAATAACCTTCCTCTTGGGTCGATTGATGTAAATATCATGACCAAATTAGACAAGGGAAACCAATATGAAGGTGAAGATTTACCTGTAGAATTCAATGATGCCCATGCAGCTCTTCGTGGATTTGCGATGAGTAACCTGGAGAGCTCCATGGTCCTTTCTGCTGGAATGAACCCACGTTTGTATGGCTACCTTGAGCAGTTCGATGATTTCTATCCAGATGCAAATGGATATATCAAGAAAAAAATTGTTCTGAAAGTGAGCGATTACCGATCAGCTCTGATTCAAGGACGCTTTCTTGCCAAAAAGGGAATTTGGATTTCGGAATATCGAATTGAATCAGGCTTGAACTGTGGTGGGCACGCATTTGCCACTGATGGTTTTTTAATGGGCCCTATCCTACAGGAGTTCAAAGAAAAGAGAGATGAATTAAGAGACAGCCTTATTCCCGTTCTTTTTGACACCCTAAAGGAAAAAGGAAAAACTATTCCTTCCGAGCCACTAAGCATTAAAGTTACCGCTCAGGGAGGTGTAGGAACTGCAGAAGAGCATGAATTCCTTATGCAGCAGTACAATTTAGATTCAATTGGTTGGGGTTCTCCGTTTTTAATGGTCCCGGAAGCTTGTGATGTTGATGATAAAACACTGTCATTGCTTGAAAAAGCAGATGAAGAAGATCTTTCTTTGAGCCACGCTTCACCTCTTGGTGTAAGATTCAATAATTTGAATAGCAATACCAGAGATGCGGATGTTTGGGACAGATTGAAGCAAAATAAACCAGGCAGTCCTTGTACCAAGCGATACATGATCGCAAACACTGAGTTTACCAAGGAACCAATTTGTACCGCTTCACGACAGTACCAGAAATTAAAGTTAGCTCACTTAAGAGAGCAAAACTTACCAAAAGAAGAGCTTGAGAAGGAGATAAATCTTTTACTTCAAAAAACTTGCTTGTGCAAGGGCTTATCAACGGCTTCTTATTTGGTGAATGACATTGATACGAAGAAAGATGGTGACGGAGTCTCAATTTGTCCAGGGCCAAACCTTGCTTATTTTACGAAAAAGGTGAAGCTAAAAGAGATGATCGATCACATTTACAACCGTACAAATTTGATCGAAAGAAAAGACAGACCTCACATGTTTATCAAAGAATTGAATTTGTATTACGATTACTTAAAAGAACAAGTATCGGAAATCAAGAATCCAATTCCTAAACAAGTTAAATCTCTTGAAGGATTTAAGAAAAACCTTTTAAGTGGTGTAGATTACTATAAAGGTCTTTCTCAGAAATTTTCAGAGAAGTACAATGACATGAAAATTCAAGTTTCGAAAGATCTGGAAAAACTCGAAGGAGAAATTAGAAGCATTCTGATAAAAACAGAATCATAAGTCATACAAAAGCCAATCTTTACAAGTTATAAAAGATTGGCTTTTTTCTTACCTACAATACACCCTAATTAAACCTTGTCTTTATTTATGTCTCCCTTGGCGTAAAACACCCATTGTATTTTGAGTATATAATCCCTGCAGTTTGGGTAAATTCAATCTATTTTCCTGTCCAAAAAGAAACCATATTTGTAATGTGAAAGGGAAATCACAATGTTTAACCATACAGGCATTGTGAGTGAGTAGAGGTAGTTTAATTTTCAACTGCGAATATACTTCAAATCCTACATTGTTTAGGTAAAGGGTTAGAGTTTAGTAGGATTTGAAGTATTTCCCACTTATTAAATTGTATTTATTGGAACTTTTCCATATTGTTAGTTTTTGCTTCAAAACTGTAAAAAAGTTATCACCAGACTTTTTTACAGTTTTTTTATACAAAAAAAGCTGAAATCAATAAATTGAAATCAGCTTTCTATCTTGTTTTATAATCATTTAACTTTGCTGTGTTTCTGCCACTTCCTTTTTAATACCAGCTATTTTCTCCAACATATCAGTTGTTATCGATTTTGGTCTTTCCAAAGGATAACCTAAAGCTCTGTCCCAAATAATATTGGCACAAATACCAATAGCTCTACCAATACCAAATAAAACTGTGTAGAAATCATATTCGGTAACACCATAATGCCACTGAATTACACCCGACTGAGCATCCACATTTGGCCATGGATTTTTCGCCTTACCATGCTCTTTCAAAATTGGAGGCACCACATTGTAAAGTAAGTCAGCATATTTGAAAATTGGATCATCAGGCAAGTTCTTTAAGCTAAATTCACGTTGCAACATGTAACGAGGATCGGTTTTACGCAATACAGCGTGACCAAAACCTGGAATTACCTGACCCGAATTAAGTGTATCCCAAACAAATTGTTTCATCTCATCCTCGGTAGGCACTTTATTGCCCATCTTATCCATCACATCCTGTAGCCATCTTAAAACTTCCTGGTTAGCCAAGCCATGAAGTGGTCCTGCCAAGCCATTAATCATTGCTGATATCGACAAGTAAATATCAGACAAAGAACTTGCTACAAGATGACCTGTATGTGCACTCACATTACCACTTTCGTGATCACTATGAATAATAAAATGTAATCTTGATACATCATCGTAAGGTTTATCAATTCCCATCATATGTGCGAAGTTTCCACCCATATCCAGGTTAGGATTCGATTGGATTCTTGGTCCTTGTCGATATAATTTATTGTAGATATAAGAAGCAATTTCAGGAAGTTTAGCCAATAGGTTAAGCGCATCTTCATATGTTGCTTCCCAGTAATCTTTCTTATTTAAACCTGCATGGTATTGTCTGTTAAACACCGATTCACGATTCAATGTTAGAATTGCAGTTGAGAAAATGGCCATTGGATGGCTGCAACATGGGAAAGAATCAATTACCTCATAAACATAGCGAGGAACAATTCTTCTCTTGCTAAATTCATCAACTACTTGCATTACTTCTTCCTGATTTGGAAAATCGCCGGTTAGCAACAGATAAAACAAACCTTCCACATAAGGCATTGTTCCACCTTTAGGTTTTGGTAAGTTTTCAATTACTTCTCCCAGTGTATATCCTCTGTAACGGATACCTTCCTCAGGATCCAGGTAAGAAATATCAGTAACCAGTGATTTCAATCCCCTCATCCCTCCAATCACCTGAGATACGGTTACATTATCTACAACCACATCTCCATATTCCTTTAACAGGCGTTTTGTTCTTGGTCTGTGTTCTTCAATCTTCACAGACAAAGTTTGTTTTAATGTTTTCTTCATATGGTCTATACTTTAGAGTTGGAATCAAGTGGGGTAATTGATTCCAGGATTATTCATTGTTTTTTGTTTTACTTGTTCTGTTTTCTGATTAAATTCAGTGCACTTCCTGCTTTAAACCACTCAATTTGCACATTATTGTATGAGTGATTTGCTACAATACTGTCACTTGTTCCATCTTCATGTGTTACAACAAGTGTTAATGGTGTTCCAGGAGTAAAATCAGTTAAACCGATAATATCAATTTGATCTTTTTCCTGAATTTTATCGTAATCCGCTTTATCAGCAAATGTAAGTGCCAGAACTCCTTGTTTTTTCAAATTGGTTTCATGAATTCGAGCAAACGAACGCACGATAACTGCTTTAACACCCAAATGACGCGGCTCCATTGCAGCATGTTCTCTTGATGATCCTTCACCATAGTTTTCATCCCCAACTACGATTGAACCTACTCCTTGTACTTTTAACGCTCTAGCTGTAGCAGGAACTTCATCATAAGAACCACTAACCGGATTAAAAATGGAATTGGTCTCTTCGTTAAAGTAATTAACAGCTCCAATCAGCATATTGTTCGAAATGTTATCCAAATGCCCGCGGAATCTTAACCACGGTCCTGCCATAGAAATGTGGTCTGTTGTACATTTTCCTTTGGCCTTGATCAACAGGCTTAATCCTTTGTAATCTGAACCATCCCATTCTCCAAAAGGAGCTAACAATTGCAAACGCTCCGAATCTTCTTTCACATCCACAACCACTTCCGAACCATTTGCCTGAGGAGCCAGATAACCTGAATCCTTCATATCAAATCCATTTGGTGGAAATTCTAGTCCTGTTGGTTCATCAAGCTTCACCTCTACTCCATCTTCATTAACAAGAGTATCAGTCATTGGATTGAAACACAAATCTCCTGCTATAGCCATAGCCGTCACCAATTCAGGCGAAGCTACAAAGCCATGTGTATTTGGATTCCCATCATTACGCTTGGCAAAATTTCTATTGAAAGAAGTAATGATTGAGTTCTTTCTTGTCGGATCGTCGGTATGACGTTTCCATTGCCCAATACAAGGTCCACATGCATTGGCCATGATCACACCTCCAATATCTTCAAACTCTTTCAGGATTCCATCTCGCTCTGTAGTGTATCTCACCAGTTCCGAACCAGGAGTTACCACAAACTCAGCCTTCACTTTCAGATTCTTATCCTTAGCCTGTTTTGCAAGTGATGCAGCCCTCGATAAATCTTCGTAAGATGAGTTCGTACAAGATCCGATCAAACCAACCTCCAAAGTTTGAGGATAATCATTCTCCTTAACGGCTTTGGCAAAAGATGACAGATCGTGAGCCAAATCAGGAGTAAACGGACCATTAATATATGGCTCTATCTCTGAAAGATTTATTTCAATTAGCTGATCGTAGTATTTTTCAGGATTTTGGTACACTTCTTCATCAGAACGCAAGTGCTCCATTACTACATCCGCCAAATCTGCAACTTGTTCACGACCTGTGTGACGCAAATAGTTGCTCATATTCTGATCGTAACCAAAAATAGAAGTCGTTGCACCAATTTCAGCACCCATGTTACAAATGGTTCCTTTACCTGTACACGACATGGCATCGGCACCCTCTCCAAAATACTCTACAATTGCACCAGTACCACCTTTTACGGTAAGAATACCAGCTACTTTTAATATTACATCTTTAGGAGAAACCCATCCGCTTAATTTACCTGTAAGTTTTACTCCAATTAATTTTGGCATTTTTAATTCCCAAGGCATTCCTGCCATTACATCTACAGCATCGGCTCCGCCAACACCAATAGCTACCATACCCAAACCACCTGCATTTACAGTGTGCGAATCGGTACCAATCATCATACCTCCCGGAAATGCATAGTTTTCCAAAACTACCTGATGAATAATACCAGCTCCTGGTTTCCAAAAGCCAATACCATATTTATTGGATACAGATTCCAAAAAGTTATATACTTCATTGTTTTGATCCTTAGCGTCAGCCAAATCTTTTTCAGCTCCTATTGATGCCTGAATCAAATGATCACAATGCACTGTAGATGGAACCGCTACTTTAGCCTTACCTGCATTCATAAATTGAAGCAAAGCCATTTGAGCTGTAGCATCCTGCATTGCAACTCTATCCGGAGCAAAATTTACGTAATCTACTCCTCTTTCAAATTTTTCACCTTTTTCTTCAACAGATAAATGTGAATACAATACTTTTTCACTTAAGGTTAGTGGTTTGCCAAGAACATTTCTGGCTTTATTCACCCTTTCGGGCATCTTCTCGTAAACAGATTTTATCAATTCAAAATCAAATAGCATGTCTAGTGAATTTTTGATTAATTTTTAATTCAAATTTTGGTCTTTCAGCATTTAACAATCGAAAATCTCAGAATGCGAATCAATCTTTTCGGATTTCCCGATCTTTTTATGTGTATTTTTGACACATATCCGCAAATGCTGATATTTCTAAATCTCAATATTTTAGCCTTACCTAAGATTCATAAACGAGTGTTAAGTAAGATCAAATTTAGATATCTAAATATAACAAAAACTTGGTATTTTAAAAAGATGAAGGTGAATTTCTTGTTTAAGAAAACTCAAAATTTACACCTTTGGCATAATTTTAGTATACCAAAAAAAATTCCCCCTAATAAATTTGATTTCAGGTTTGAATTTAAATTCCTTTAAAGAGATCTACCCTTTGTTCCGAATTCGACCACCTGAAGGTCTTTAATCTCTTTACCATCGATTATAAATTTCACTAAAGTTTGCACCTTATGAAATCCCTGTAATCCTGCAGCTCCAGGATTAATGTGTAACAAGTTCAACTCCTTGTCGAATACAACTTTTAAAATGTGGGAATGTCCTGAAATAAAAAGTTGTGGCGGATTGCTAAAAATTTCCGGCTTCACATTTACATCATACCTTTTAGGATATCCTCCTATATGAGTCATCCATACATCCACATTCTCGCAAGTAAATCGATTATGCTTTGAATATTGCGAACGAACTTCCTGACCATCAATATTGCCATGAACTGCAACGAGAGGTGCGATTTGATCAAGAGCTTCTGCCGTTTCAATATTTCCAATATCTCCAGCATGCCAAATTTCATCACAATCACTCAAATGCTTTAATGCAACAGAATCAAGATGCCCATGCGTATCGGAAAGTAACCCAATTTGCTTCATTTAAGTGTGTTTTGAATTTTGGAAGCGTGAAGATAAGAAAAAGATTCAATTTTTAACCAGTAATTAAAGTTTTAAACCAAATATATCGTATAAGTTGTCGGTATTAATTACTACTTTTGCATGCTAAATTTTGAAAGTAAATACAATTCTATAAATGGGTTTCAAAGAAGAAATTAAAAGACGCCGTACGTTCGGAATTATTTCACACCCGGATGCCGGTAAAACTACACTAACCGAAAAATTACTTCTTTTTGGTGGTGCAATTCACGTTGCAGGTGCTGTAAAATCAAACAAGATTAAGAAAACTGCAACTTCTGACTTCATGGAAATTGAACGTCAGAGAGGTATTTCGGTTGCAACATCGGTAATGGGATTCGAGTACAAAGGACATAAAATCAATATCCTTGATACTCCAGGTCACCAGGATTTTGCAGAAGATACCTACCGTACCTTAACTGCCTGCGATAGTGTAATTATTGTAATTGACGTTGCTAAAGGGGTTGAGGCACAAACCAGAAAGCTAATGAAGGTTTGTAGAATGCGTAAAACACCTGTGATCGTATTCATTAACAAAATGGACCGATTGGGTAAGGATGCTTTTGATTTGCTTGATGAAATTGAAAAAGAATTGCAATTGAGTGTAAATCCTTTGAGTTGGCCAATTAATATGGGCCCTGACTTTAAAGGTGTTTACAATATCTATCACAAAAATTTAAGTTTGTTTACTCCTGCTACTCAAACTGTAGAAGAGAGTATCGAATTTGATGATATCTCCAATCCGAAATTGGAAGAATACATTGGAGAAGATGCAGAAGTGCTTCGCGAGGAATTGGATTTGGTATCGGGAGTTTATCCTGAATTTGATGTTCAGGAGTATTTGGATGCTAAGATTGCTCCGGTATTCTTTGGATCAGCTTTGAACAATTTCGGTGTACGCGAATTATTGGATGTATTCATTAAAGTAGCTCCTTCTCCACTACCATGTCAGACAGTTGAAAGAGTGATCGAACCTGAAGAAGAAAAGTTCTCTGGTTTTGTATTTAAGATTCATGCGAATATGGATCCAAATCATCGAGACAGAATTGCCTTTGTAAAAATTGTATCAGGAACCTTTAAAAGAAACAAACCATATCTGCATGTAAGAAATGGCAAGAAATTGAAATTCTCGAGTCCAACAGCATTTATGGCTGAGAAAAAATCAATTGTTGAGGAAGCTTTCCCAGGCGATATCATAGGTTTGCACGATACAGGAAACTTCAAAATTGGTGATACCCTAACTGAAGGTGAAAAAATCAATTTTAAAGGAATTCCTAGTTTCTCTCCAGAGTTGTTCAAATACATTGAAAATGCCGATCCGATGAAATCGAAACAATTGGCAAAAGGGATTGACCAGTTAATGGATGAAGGGGTTGCTCAGTTGTTTGTTTCTCAGTTCAACGGAAGAAAAGTAATTGGAACCGTTGGCGCGCTACAGTTCGAAGTAATCGAGTACCGTTTGCTACACGAATACAGTGCATCCTGTCGTTGGGAACCAATCATGCTTCACAAAGCTTGTTGGATTAAGACCGAGGATGAAGAACAATTAAAAGAATTCAAGAAGGCAAAATATCAATACATGGCAAAAGACAAGCACGGTAGAGATGTTTTCCTTGCAGATTCAGGATACATGCTTCAAATGGCACAATCAAATTATCCAAATCTTGAATTCCATTTTACATCAGAATTTTAAATCAGACAGAATATGGCTTTAAAAGAAGGATTAACTGCCACACAAGAAATGATTGTTGGCGAACAAAATACAGCAAAATATCACGGATCAGGTAAATTGGATGTTTATGCAACTCCTGCAATGGTTGCTTTTATGGAAGGAACTGCAGTAGCTTGTATCGATGCTAATCTTGAAGAAGGAATGGATTCGGTTGGAATTCAAATTGACACCAAACACATCAAAGCCAGCAAGCTTGGTGCTAAAATTACTTGCACTGCAAAATTGGTAAAAGTGGATGGCAAAAAATTAAGTTTCGAAATTGAAGCAGCTGACGAAGATGGACCAATTGGTTCTGCTTTCCACGTTCGCTATATTATCGATCCTGTAAAATTCATGAGCAGATTGTAAAATCACTTGATATTCAAAATACCAATAAGCCCTGAAAGGAAAAATCTTTCAGGGCTTATTGTTTGAAAAAATATCTGTTTTCGATTTACTCCATCAGCCTCTTCTCTCCTTCCAAATTCTTAAGATCAGTTAAATCCTGACTCACTTCGATACATCCTTTGTAGTTTCCTTCATCATCGCGCAAAGCGAAATATTGAATTAAAATAAACCTGTCTTGCATCTGAATCCAAAAGGGTTCGCTATCTTTTGCTCCCGATCTAAAGGCTTTCAACAGCTCATCTACAATGTGGACACTTTCAGGTGGATGACAGTTCTGAACTGTTCTGCCAATAATGGCCTTGGAACGGGTAAAGAACCGATCTTTAGGATTAGAAAAAAATCTCACCCTATCATTTTCATCAATCATGGTGATGTCAACAGGTAGATGATTCAAAAGCATCATTGCCTGGTCCAAAGTCATTAAGCCCGTATCGAAATTCAGTAAGGTGTTGCCCAATTGTTTTGCATCGAGCTCTTTTCCTTCGAATAAAAATGACTTGGATTTTTTACTTTTTTGATCAGGAGTGAAAACCGGGGGATCGATAAAGCTAAAGCCTACTTCCAAACTTTGTTGGTTCATCTCATACCATAAATCAGATGATAGGGCATTCAAAGCAACAGGGAATAGCAAAAATTCCTCCCTAAAAATGATGGTATACTTTAAAAAGAACAGATCTCCAATCAGCTTGTTAATCAATTTCAGATCCGCTTGTTCGTTGGCAAGGGCTTGCAACAATTCCTTCCTAAGGCGCCTGATATCATCGTGAATGGACCACATCACCCCCAAGCATTTGTACTCCGGGTACTGGTTCTCAAAATATGGAAAGAAGATGTTCTCTTTTCTTGAATAATGCTTTTCAAATTCTGCAAACTCTTCTATTCTTGAATGGATTTCTCCTAGATCTTTCTTTAAATCATCTTCAGTTTCAGCTTTATTAAATGATTTTACCAAAGGTTTGATTTCCCCTAATCGTTTTTCCAACGCTCTATTTTCCTGCATCAAAATTCCCAGGAAATGATTTGAATCCACTTTGGGTTTTTCATGAGCAATAATAAGATTGTGAAAGACATTCAATGATTTATTGATCCCAATTTTCAAATCGTCCATAGGCAAATCTTCCTCAACCAACTTATGAACTACCTGAATGATATCATTAGGACACAAATGATCTATTGCCTCCTGATGACTTTCAATTAAATCTTTGCCGTTTTTCCCTTTAATCAGATCCAGACAAAACTGTAATAATGAATCAATGCGGGCAGCATTGTTATTAATAAATTCTGACATATGTAATGCTTTACAGTTTATCAGATTAAAATACAACAAATGCCATTCGCTTACAAACCCAAGCGATTCTACTTTAGATTATCCTTTCGTGCATAATGATTCATAAGGTATTTAATTACCGATTTGGCATTGTCGGGATAGTTTAGTTTTGTAATTAAACCTTCTTCTCTGATCCATTCTCTTATTTTAGCCGGACCATCACCCTCCAAATCTGTTATAACAGGAATTCCCAATTCTTTTAATGCATGAGCATTACAGACTTGTTCAAATTGATTTTTCATAGGAATCACCGCAAGTTTCTTTCCCAGGTACAAACTTTCGGCAGGTGTTTCAAAACCCGCACCACATAATACTCCGGCACAATCTTTCAGGCTCCGAATAAAAGCTTCACCATTCACCGGGTTGATGTCTACATTATCCGATCGATACTTTAACTTGCTATGCTTTGAGTAAACCACCCATTGAATATTTGGAAAATGAGATAATACCGAAATCAGTTTCTCATCAGAGTAAGCAGGTAAATAAACAAGATAATAGCCATTATTTTTAGGCTCCAATAACCTGATCTCTCTTCTGATTACCGGGGTGAACATGTTATGCCCGTATTCTTTAAAATGAAAACTTACATTGTGATTGCATGGCGCATAATTTTTTAAAACCTGGAAAGCCAAAAATTCAATTTTCTCAGGCATTGGAGTACGAGAGTTCAACATGGCACTCTGATGACTCAATCCCAAACAAAAAACCTTTTTCAGTTTACAGGCCCAGGAAGTTACAGGTTCAAAATCACTGATTACCAAATCGTATTCCTCAACAGGCAATGATTTGATATCTTTTAAAAATCGATAAACATTAAATTTTCGAATGGTTTTCCATATATCGATCCCACCATTCTTGCCAAAAAAAAAGCCTAAACCTTGTTTCTTAAATTTAATTGAATGATTAAATTCTAAATCGTGGTGCAAACCTGAAATTAAAATATCAACCTCAGCTTCTTTTTTTAAATAAGGAATCAGTTCAATGGCTCTACTCAAATGACCATTGCCTGTACCTTGAATTCCATATAATATTTTCATTAATTATCCCTAATCAAAGCTTGTTCAGAAAAAATGAGGATAAAAATCATCATGATGCAGCAATTTTTTCTCCAGAGGTAAATTCTACCAGTAGTTCTTTAAATATCTTATTGCTATCATCCAATTGATAACTCTCCAGATCGAGTTCCATGACTTTTGCATTCTGATCTTTATGGTATTCATAAATGCTCCATTCTCCTTTATGATACTCCAATGCACTTAAGCTTTCAATCCAATCTCCGGAATTTAAATACATGACAGATCCATTTTTGGAAGTAATCTCTTTATATTCCGGATGGTGAATATGCCCACAAACAACGTAATCGTAACCTTTATCAATTGCAATTTCCGCAGCTGTTTGTTCAAAATTATTGATGTATTTTACTGCAGATTTTACGCTGTTTTTTATTTTCCTTGATAAAGAAACTTTCTCTCGTCCCATCAAGTTCGCAAAATAATTCACCATCGAATTGATCATGATTAACAGATCATACCCAATGGAACCAAGCTTTGTTAGCCATTTTGCATACTGCATGGTAACATCAAATACATCGCCATGAAACACCCATGCTTTTTTGCCATTTAGATTTAAAATCAGCTTGTTTACAATTTGCAACTTGCCCAGTGTAAATCCCTCAAATTTCCTCAACAACTCATCGTGATTTCCGGTTACATAATACACTGGTACTCCCTTTGACAATAATGATGTGATGTGTTTGATGATACGCATATGTGACTTGGGCCAGTATCTCTTTTTAAATTGCCAGATATCTACAATATCACCATTCAATATTAATTTTTGGGGTTGGATGGAGTTTAGATATTTTAGCAGCTCATCTGCTCTACATCCGATAGTTCCCAAATGTATATCAGATAAAACTACAACTTCTACCTTTCGCTTATTTTTCGCCATATATTCAACTACTTGATTATAGGCAAATGTAAATCGCTCTTGTTAAGTTAATTGACGAAAAACATTACAAAATGGTAAAGAATAAAGAAGTGGGAGTTAAGAAAAGGTATGATATAAGCTTAATAATTGGCACAAAATTAACATTTATGGATCTTCATCTCAGAAAACCTCATATTTTCATTATGAGTCACCAGCATTAAGTTTTGGCCAGATATTTGCTTCTTCATGCATAAAAATTTAAGAAATCATAAACTCAAATCACCGTAGTATTCATTTTAAATTTATTTTTACGACATTAAAAATCCCACACATATGAGAAAACTATTACACTACATTGTATTATCAATCCTTGTTGTTTTAACGGCATGCAGTTCCGGAGAAAAAGCATTGCAACATGGAAACTATTTTGCAGCCGTAAGCAAATCGGTTGATCGATTAAGATCAAATCCTGATAAAGTAAAAGCCCAGGAAACCTTACTTTCAAGCTACCCGCTGGCAGTACAATGGTACGAAAGAGAAATTAACAATTTACAGGCTTCTGCTGATCCTTTTAAAAACACCAAATCTGTGGATAAATACCAGTTGCTAAATCGCATGTACAACGATATCAACAGATGCCCGGCAGCCATTCGTTTGATTCCAAATCCTAAATCATACCAGTATGAATTGGAACAGGCAAAGCTAAATGCTGCACCTGAATGTTACCAGGCTGGCTTAAATGCTTTGGCAAAAGGTGGCCGACAAGATGGAATCAATGCCTACAACCACTTCCAAAAAGCCAATGGTTTTGTTCCCAATTACAAGGATGTTCAAATTAAACTTGAGGAAGCTGAATACATGGCAACCCTAAAAGTAATTATTGAACACATCCCTGTGAATTCTCAAAAATACAAGTTAAGCTCTGAGTTTTTCCAGGACCAGGTAACACAATATCTTTTCCACAATATCAAAAGAAGATTTGTACGCTTTTACACTCCTAAACAAGCTGAACTTGAAAAGCTTGAATATCCGGACCATATTATTTCAATGGGATTTGAAGATTTTGTTGTTGGAGAAACTCATGACACAAATTACGAGAAGGAAGCCATTAGTGCAGATAGTGTTGAGGTAGGTAGTACAACCCTTAAAAACGGAGATAAAATAAAAGTCTATAATAAAGTAAAGGCAAAGCTTCACATTCACAAAAGAGAAGTTATTTCCAAAGGTTTACTATCCCTTAAGGTAATTGAATTTGGCAATCAAAAAATTATCAATGACAAAAGATTTGGCGGCCAATTCATTTGGTTTCATGAGTGGGGACACTTTAATGGCGATGAGAGAGCATTAAGCAAGGAAGAGCTTGAAATTTGTGAACATGAACCAATTCTTCCTCCAGCACATCAGGATTTATTCGTAGAATTTACCAAGCCCATTTACAAAGACCTAACCGAAGAATTACGAAAGTTTTATAACAGATATTAATAATCAAAAGCCATTAGTTCCTTGCTAATGGCTTTAATTTTCACGACAGTTATCACAACTGCTAATCTTTTTTTCGTAGTCTATTATTCGTCCTTTCGAATCTTTTTGAAAACTACAACACCTGCTTAATGCTTCTTTTAAAAGATTTCTTCCACGCTGAACTCTCGATTTCGCAGCAGAATATGAAATTTGAAGTTTCTCTGAAAGTTCTTTCTGGCTCAATCCATTCAACTCACTTAACAAAAGCGCATCTCGATAATCCTCGGGCAAAGATTTGATCATAGGCACAATACAAGACTGGATATCAGCCATAGCATTGGCATCATTTTCATCTTCTAACTCAAGAAGCTGAATTTCCGATTCTTCATGATGTTCACAGCGACGATAATGATCAATTATGGTATTCCTGGTAATTTGAAACAACCAGGCCTTTACCTTCTTCCCTTCATGTAAAGTATCAATATTATTGTGAATTTTTATAAAAACCTCCTGCAATAAATCATCTGCCAAAGCAGAATCGGATACTCTTTTTCGAATAAAAGAAAGCAATTGTTTGTGATATGTTCTCCATATATGCTCTACCATACATTCTCAAATTAAACTATAGAGAACAAAAATATAAATTTTGAGAAACTATCTATAACGATTCTAAATAAAAAACCACTTACCTACTTTTCCGCGTACACGAAATAATAAATAAATGGTCTTGTGAAAATTAATTAGTAGTGGTTATTAAAATACAAATATATTTCTGTTGATTTAGCAGCCACAACCCTCACCACAGCCACACGCATCAATAATGTATTTCATATCTTTAAATTGATCAGCAATATCATTTTTCCCCTTACTTTCCGGTGGACACTGACATGGTCCAAGTCCCTTACAAGCACAATCTTTTAAAGGTTTATCTTCCGGAGCATTTAAAACTTGGTCTACCAATTCCGCATTCACATTATCATCGTTACAACAAATTCCGGTATGATACAATTGCGATCCACAACATTCGTTACTCATATTCTTTACTTTTTTACTTTCTACATTTTAATTCTAATCTCAATCAGGTAGACGCAGAATATGAAAAACGGACGCAAAAAAAAATCGACAAAAATTAATTTTTGTCGATTCCTTCTGATTTATACGTTCTTATGAATAAAGTTATAATCATCGATTAAGGTTTGGAAAAATTGTTCCGGCGGCATTTCTGTTTTCATGCCCAATTGCTCCTTCACTTTTGCTCGAGCTTTTAAACCAAAGGTTAATTTTTCTACAGGATCATCCATGGTTTTCAGTTGTTGTATCACTCTTTTGAAAAGCTCCAAATCTTTATCCACAACTTTTCTTGATTCAGGAAAAATCAATTGGTAATTATCTGGTACCTCTGATAATATGGTATTGCTAAGTTTCATGGTATGATTTGTTTTAACCACGGTTGTTTTAGCCAGAATATCTCCAATTCTTTGGCCTTTTTCACCAATAACAATGGTAAGAATAGCTGCAACACCATTGGTTAATCCAATATCTACCAAACGAAACATCCAGCGAATTAGGTAGTGAATAAATCCAGGAGCATCTCCATCAATCTTACAAACCTTTATTTTCATGATACGCTTACCAGGAGTTTGCCCATTCATAAAGGTTTCAAAAAGTAAACTATAAAATAAAACTGGCACCAAAAAAACAAAGCCTATTGCAAATGCCTCTCCCAAAAGTCCAACTACCATGGCTATAAAAAAAGCGCAAACACCAACAAATAAAGCATCAAGCAGGTAAGCTGCGATTCTCTCCCCCACACTCGCCAGTGGAAAGTTTAATTGTACATTCTGAGTAGTTTCAATTCCAATTTTAGACATAGGTAGTTTTGTTTAATACAGAACGAATATACCTATCGCAAACAAAAGATGAAAATTTACAAGCATAATTTATTAAACAGAATTTATAGACCATTGTTTTTCTACAACTTAAATAAATAAGATGTAAATAATCAATAAACAGCTTTTGTTTATTAAACTATTTAAAATAACTTTAGCGATCTAACACAGATTATTGGCTCTAATATTTATGAAAGAAATTGTATTTCTTAATCGAAATAAGAATAAATGGGAAAAATTTGAGCAATTAATTAAGGATCAATCAGAAAGTAATCCAGATACTTTGGCAAATTTATACATCCAAATTACTGATGATTTATCTTACTCCAGAACATTTTTCCCAAAGTCTTCAACTACTGCATACCTTAATCAGTTAAGTATGCGTGTTCACCAACAAATTTATAAGAACAAAAAGGCAAAAAAAGGAGCATTCAGAAATTTTTGGACTACCGAGCTTCCTTTAACATTATATGATATCAGAAAGCAATTGCTGTATGCTTTTTTAATTTTCTCGGTATCTGTTCTAATTGGTGTTTTATCTTCAAGAGGAGATCAAGCATTTGTTCGAACCATTTTAGGAGATGACTATGTAAACATGACTTTGAACAACATTGAAAAGAATGATCCAATGGCAGTTTACAAACAACATGGACAAACCTTAATGTTTCTGGGTATCACAATTAACAATGTAAAGGTGTCCATTATGGCATTTGTACTGGGAATTTTTACTGCTTTCGGAACTGGATATGTGTTATTTTCAAATGGAGTTATGCTGGGCAGCTTTACCTACTTCTTTGTGCGACACGATTTATTTTGGGAATCGACCCGGGTAATTTGGATACATGGAGCCCTAGAAATATCAGTAATTGTAATTGCTGGTGCTGCAGGTATCGTTTTGGGAAATAGCTTGATATTTACAGGAACTTTACCTCGAAAAACATCCATACAAATTGGAGTTAGAAAAGGTGTGAAAATTATTGCTGGAATCTTTCCAATATTCATAGTTGCAGGCTTTTTGGAAGGTTTCGTAACAAGACATACCAATATGCCAATGGTCCTGAGTTGGGCAATAATCATCAGTTCCTTTTCATTTATCATTTGGTATTTTGTAATAAACCCCGTTAGAGTATATAAGAATCAACATAAATTTTAAAAAAATGACTACAGAGAATTTTAGACTTGAAAAAGTAAGAGATTTTGGGCTTCTTTTTAGCGACACTTTCCTTTTTATAAAGTACAACTTCAAAAACTTATTAAAAGGAATGCTTTACTATGTGGTACCATTTGGATTACTTCAAGGAGTTGTGATGGGCTTGTTTCAATATGAAACACTACTTTCATTAGGAAATGGTTCTGGAATAAATGCCAACTATTCATCGTCTACTGTGATCTATTCAACTTTAGCATCCTATATTTTCATGTTAATTTCATACACAGTAGCAATTGCCTTTATTACACAATACATTAAATTATATCGCGACAAGGGTGCTAATAACTTTGAGGTAAATGAAGTTGGGAAAGCCATGTTAAATAATATTCCTAAAATATTAGGCGCTATTATTTTATCAGGTATAATTGTTGTATTGGGATGTATTCTTCTTATCATTCCAGGAATATACATTGGTGTTTGCATCAGTTTGGTAGTTCCAATCATTGTTTTCGAAGATGAAAGTGTAGGCAATGCCATTAGTGCTTGCTTTAATCTAATTAAGAGCAATTGGTGGAATACATTCGCCGTTCTTTTTGTTATAGGATTAATTAGCTCTGCATTAAATTTTGTGTTCCAACTTCCATCAACCATTTATCAATTAATGAGCACCATATTTATGGCAAATGGTGATGCAATGACACCAAGTAAATCCTTACTGATCTTATTTTCGATTATACAGGGAATTGGCTATGCTCTTATACAAGTATTGCCTTTAACCGCCATTGTAATGCAATACTTTAATTTAATTGAAAGAAGACAAAGCCCAGCTTTATTAAAGGATTTGGAAACTGTTGGTAATAATGAAACGTCCATTTCTAAATAATTATTACCTCACACATGAAAATAATTATTTAGAATTGGTAAGTTCCATCTGGCCTAAAATATCTAATTATAAACAGATGAATAACCCGTTTAGAATATTAGTTTTAATAACTTGGTTCCTGATATTATCGGGAACCAAACTCTTTGCTGCCCATACCAATGAGGCAGATACTTTAATTCTTGATAAAGGTCAAGTAGAGATTTATAAAAAAGACATTTCTAAAAGTAGAATTGAGAACTATCGCCAACAAAAGGAATTTAACTACGAATTTTCTGAAGTTGAAAACATCAGCTTATTCGATAAAATTCGCTTGATGCTGAACCGATGGTATGTATTTTTAGTTAAAAGCCTTGGAGTAGTATGGTTTTTACGATATATAATTCTGGGCGGATTATTAATTCTTCTCATATACATTATTATCAAAAGCAATTCAAGTGGACTGTTCAGTCCGCATCAAAAAATTATTAATATTCCATTTGCCGATGATGTAAATCCTGAAAATGTGAATTGGGAAGAGGAAATTGCAAAAGCTGTAAAAATGGGGGAATACCGACTTGCCGTTCGTTACCAGTTTTTATCCTCTTTAAAATCACTTAGTAAAAACAATTTCATCAACTGGAAGGCCGAAAAAACCAATTACGATTACATTAACGAAATAAAAGACCAGCAAGTAAAAACAGACTTTAATAAGCTAAGCAATCTGTACGAAGCTGTTTGGTATGGAAACTTTTCGATAATTCAAGACGAATATGCCTTAATTGGGCAGGATTTCGAAAAATTTAACTCATTGTTTAATACAAGAAACTAATAAAATGAAACTGATAATTCCCAAATCAACTTATCCGTTTATCGTCATCTTGATATTGCTGTTTCTTGTTGAACTATTTGCTCCAACACCAATTGACTGGACACAAAGCTTCAATTCTGATGACAAAAGGCCTTTTGGCTCATATCTTTTAATGGACCTGATTAAAACAGATTTGTTTCCAAATAAAGAAGTAGAATTCAAAACAGTTCCAGTTTTTAATTATCCGGAAAGCAAGATATCAGATCCTCTTAAGAACTACATTTTCATTAGCAATAATCTGGAAATGCAAAAATGGGACGTCGATAAGTTGGTGAAACTTGCCGAGAATGGAAATCAAATTTTTATTGCAGCATCATCAATTAGTCATCCCTTAGCAGATACACTTGACCTTAGCCTTACGCCCAATGTAATGTTTTCCAATCTTGGAAAAACGGTGCGTATTCAAAAATTGGAAAACCAGAACATCTCCTTAAATAAAAAATATAAATACGAAAAGGCTTTTGATGTTGTAAGCATTGAAAAATTTAACAGAGACAGTTTAATTGTACTGGGAAGAGATGTAGATAAGAACATCCAATTTATTAAAAAACAATTTGGCAAAGGAAATATCTTTTATAGCTGCCAACCATTGGCATTTACCAATTACAACGTGGTTGAAGCTAATAATGCAGATTACATTGCCGGGGCTTTTAGCTACCTTCCTAACCAATCAATTGTTTGGGATGAGTATTACAAACCAACAAGAGCATTAAGACACAGTTCGCCACTAAGGTACCTATTAATCCATCCGCCATTAAAATTGGGTTTTTACCTTTTGTTTTTCTGTCTGATATTCTTGCTTCTGTTCCAAGGGAAAAGACAACAGAGAATTGTTCCCATAATTGAACCGTTGAGAAACACTTCTCTTGAATTTATTCAAACATTAGGTTCCTTGTATTACACAAAGAAAAACCACAAAGATATTGCGGATAAGAAACTCAAATACTTTAAAGAATTCATTCGATCTCGATATCACATCGAATTCAAGAAGGAAAACATCAAAGAATTGAGCAGTCGATCAGGCTTGCCAGAAAAAACATTGCGAATGCTGTTCGATCAATCCAAATCTATAGAAACATTAACACATTTAACTCAGGAGGGTTTGGAAGATTTCCACTCCAAAATTGAATACATCTATAATAATTGCAAATAAGACAATCACATCATATGGAAAGAAACACACAATTCGAAAATAGAATTGATTTAGGTGAATTAAATCAGCTAATCAATCAAATTAAGTTTGAGATCCAAAAAGTAATTGTTGGACAAGAAAAAAACATAGACCTACTACTTGTTGGTCTATTCTCTAAAGGACACATTTTAATTGAAGGTGTTCCTGGAATTGCTAAAACTTTATCGGCAAAGCTATTGGCAAAAGCAATCAGTTCTGATTTTTCAAGAATTCAGTTTACCCCTGATTTAATGCCTTCGGATGTTTTGGGGACTACCATCTTTAACATGAGCAAATCGGAATTTGAATTCAACCAAGGTCCAATTTTCTCGAACATTGTGTTGATTGATGAGATCAATCGTGCTCCTGCCAAAACTCAATCGGCCCTGTTTGAAGTAATGGAAGAATACCAGGTAAGTATTGATGGCAACACCTATAAAATGGATGAACCATTCTGGGTATTGGCAACACAAAATCCAATTGAACAGGAAGGAACCTATAGATTGCCCGAAGCACAACTGGATCGATTCTTAATGAAAGTTGAGTTTGAATATCCAAGCGAAGAGGAAGAATTAAGTATACTTGAAACCAAACATGAACGAAGAGGAGCTTTAGAAACTCAAATCATAAACAAGGTAATATCTGCTGATCAAATTAAAGAAATGCAAGATAGAGTTCAGTTTATTCATATTGATGAAAACCTGAGAAAATACATTGTGCAGATTGTTCAAAAGACCAGAAATCATCCTGGAATTATTTTGGGAGCCTCTCCTCGTGCATCGGTTTCGGTAATGACAGCAGCCAAGGCTTTCGCAGCCATTCATGGACGCGATTTTGTGACTCCTGACGATATCAAAAACATTGTTGCTCCGGTTTTACATCATCGTTTAATTTTAACTCCTGAGAAGGAAATGGAAGGAATTAAACCAAAGGAAATCATTCATCACATTTTGGAAGGTATTGAAATCCCACGATAATGAAGTTTATTAAATCTTTATACCTACATCCTTTTTTCTACTGGCTGATTAGCGCTATTGCCGTGATATCCGTATTGGGCTTTTTTATCCCAGTACTATATACCATTGCAAAATTAGCCTGCCTGTTTTTTGTAATCGCTTTGGGCTTTGATATTCTTCTGTTGTATCGAACTAAAGATGCTATTCAGGCAGAACGAATTTGCCCGGAAAAGCTTTCGAATGGAGATGAAAATCCGATTCAGATTAAGCTGCAGCACAACTACAGTTTTACAGTTAATATTGATTTGATTGATGAAATTCCAATTCAGTTTCAAAAGAGAGATTTTAACTATTCACTATCGCTAAAAGCAGGAGACGAAAAATTGGTTAATTACTCGCTCAGACCATTAAGTCGTGGAGAATATCACTTTGGAGTAATTAATGTTTATGCCTATTCATTCTTAAAAATCATCAAGCGAAGGTTTAAGTTGGGTAATTCGGAAATGATTCCTTGTTATCCTTCATATATGCAAATGCGCCAATACGAACTGATGGCAATTTCGAACCGATTAACAGATTTTGGAATCAAGAAGATCCGCAGAATTGGGCATCAAATGGAGTTCGATCAGATTCGTGAATACGTAAAAGGAGATGATTACAGAACCATTAACTGGAAGGCAACGGCCAGAAAATCACAGATCATGGTGAATCAATACCAGGATGAGAAGGCTCAGCCTGTTTATTCGATTATTGATTGTGGCAGATCCATGAAAATGCCTTTTTATGGACTTAGCCTGTTGGATTATGCCATAAATACAAGCTTGGTAATATCGAACACTGCAATTTTAAAACACGATAAGGCAGGTTTGCTTTGCTTTGGTAAAAATGTTCATTCTAATATTCGTGCAGGAGGAAGAAGAACTCAGGTAAAGAAAATCATGGAGGTTTTGTACAACCAGGAAACCGATTATCCGGAACCCAATTACGAACTGCTTTATTCATCGGTGAAGCACTTTGTTAGAGGCCGAAGTTTGCTTATGCTGTACACGAACTTCGAAAGTTTGGATTCCATGAAAAGGCAACTTCCCTATTTACAGGGCTTGGCTAAAGATCATCTTTTGGTTGTGATTTTCTTTAACAATTCGGAAATTGAAGAAGTGACAAGAAAAGAAGCTGATAGCATTGAAGATATTTACGTAAAAACCATTGGTGAAAAGTTCTTATTCGATAAAAAACTAATCGCAAAAGAGTTGGAAAAGTATGGTATTCATACGATATTGACTGATCCAAAAGATCTAACGGTAAATAGTTTAAATAAATATTTGGAATTGAAATCCAGAGGTTTGATTTAATTTCTCACAGCCATGAAAAAATATAGCATCATTATTATTGCCTTTGTGCTAACGGTATTTGCTTGCAATTCGCAAAATCCAATCGTTACAATTGGTACCGATTTGGGTGAAATTGAATTGGAAATATTTGAGGACAAAGCGCCCATTACAGCCAAACATTTTATGCAAAATATTGATGGAAATGTTTTTAAAGATGCTTGTTTTTACCGTGTTGTCAGACTGGACAATCAGCCGAACAATGATATAAAGATTCAGGTAATACAAGGAGGCTTATTCCATGATTCAATCGTGGATAAGCTGCCTACCATAAAACATGAAACTACCAAAGAAACTGGTATTTTGCATACCAATGGAGTAATTTCCATGGCCAGATTAGAACCCGGCTCTGCAAGTACCGAGTTTTTTATTTGTATTGACAATCAACCAGAGCTGGATTTTGGCGGAATGCGCAACTCCGATGGACAAGGTTTTGCTGCTTTTGGTAAAGTCACCAAAGGAATGGATGTAGTCAAAAAAATCCAAACACAAAAAGACCAGGGACAAATGCTGAGTAAACGCATTAAAATCCTATCTATAAAACGCAACTAATCAATTCTTCAATCTTATCGATTTTTTGAAAGTCTGAATTGGAAATTTCCTCCTCTTCAACCATTTCGTGTACCCAGGTAGTGTGAAATGGCACATGAACAGCCTTTCCTCCCAAGTGCAATACTGGCAAAATATCTGATTTTAAAGAATTCCCAACCATTAAAAACTCTTCTGGCTCAATATCTAGATGCTTGATTAGTTTTTCGTAATCACTTTCCTGTTTATCACTCATCACCTCGATGTGATGAAAGTATTTTAGCAATCCTGATTTTTTAAGCTTGCGTTCCTGATCGAGCAAATCTCCCTTTGTGGCTACAATCAAACGATATTTTCCAAACAAGGATTTTAAAACGGATTCTATCCCATCTATTAGCTCAACAGGTTTATTAATTTGTTCCTTCCCCAATTCCAAAATCGCTTGTACTTTTTCTGGAGATAGATTGCCATTGGTAATTTTTAAGCCCGTTTCGATCATCGATAAAATAAAAGCTTTTGTGCCATATCCGTACAAAGGAATGTTCCCAATCTCAATCTTAAAAAGCTCTTTTGTTACCTCATCCAGACTCATTCCATTGGTTAACAACTCACAGAATTTCATTTCTGTTTCACGAAAATATGGTTCGTTAACCCATAACGTATCATCTGCATCAAAGCCAATCACCTTAATCTTATCCATAAAAGAAGTATTTAATCTCGTGCGAAATTACGAACAATCCCATAAAATCCAACACCAATCACTTGGCTTGACTTTATCTTAACAATTGATTACTTTTAATTGTATCTGCAATGCATTGCTATTTTTCTCACCATTTCAAAAAAGAATTATGGAAAGAAGAATGAATTACCAAGATCATCCCTCGCGATTTTTTCTGCTGATCGCCAGGATCATAGGGCTTTGTATTACCGGAGTCTTTCTATTGTTTATGGTTCCTGAATTCATCGAAATCCTTGATAACAAATCTGACTATACTGAATTCTGGATTTTTGTATTTTATGCGCTGGCAATGATTTATGGTGCAGGCTTTCTTCTCTCCTTCTGGAAAATAAAAATCAGCGCCTACATCATGATAGTAAGCAGCGTAGCAATTGCTCTTTATGGATTTTTTGATACAATGAGTTGGGCGGTATTCCTAATTCTGATTCCTTTGTCATTTTCAGGAATCTTATTTTTAATCTATTCAAAGAAAATGGGTAAGTGACCTATATAGTCTCTACTTTCTTTACCTTTTTAATTTTTACGATGTTCTCAGAATCCAATGATCCACCATTCCATCGATAGGCTACCATTATGCCACCATTTGCAATGCAACCATCAACACAGCAAAGATTCTCACGAATTACACCTGCTTTTCCATTTAGGCAATAATGCCCAAAAAACACTGGTAATTCATCTTTAGGATAAAGAGGAATGTCATAACAAAGTTCGCGCGGAATGGTGTAATTGGGAAGTTTAAATTTATTCCCGAACGAAATATCCTCAAAGCCCTTCCCTTGCATTGGTTCCCACCATTTTATTCTATAGGCAGTACGCTTAAAGCCATAACCATCTTTAAGAACCATATCGTCGGGCAAATTAAACTCCCTGCCCTTTAGTAATAACATTAAAGCATTAAATACTTTACCGCGTTCAAAATAAATTCTCCTTAAAAACTTCTTACTAAGTCTGTTTTCAGGATTTTCTTTCTTTATAATCTCAACTGCCTCATCTTCCCATGAAGCATGAACCACTCTAAAACCATCCAACTCCAGGAAAATAGGAAGAGAACGCAACCATTTCAGGTATTTCTTACGCTTTGCCTTATCAAGTTTAAACTCTTCGTAGGTTTTTTTGATTTGCGTCTTGTTCTTTAGGTTATGATCGCGTAAAAATACACCATCATTGTCTTTTGTATAATAAGCAAGAACATTCAATTCATGATTTCCTACTACCGCATAAGCATTTCCCGATGTCACCATCTTCATAACAATGCTTAAAGTCTTAAAAATCTCAGGTCCTCTGTCTACAAAATCACCAACAAATACAGCCTTTCTTTCAGGATGTGAATATCCAAATTCTCCTTCGGTATATCCCAAGAATTTTAACAGCTTCTTTAGTGTTTCCGCCTCTCCGTGAATGTCTCCTATTATATCGTACACTTTTTCATCTGATTGGTTAATCTTTACCAAAAATATAAAATTATTTGTATTTGCACATCTATAAGTTTTGGGATGACTTTTGGGAAGTGAGTGAATCTGGAATTAAAATCTTTGACTTAATGGACATAAAAAATGCTTATCCGAAAATCAGATAAGCATTGAATATTTTTAACTGTACTCTGGCTTATAGATTAAATAAACCGTTCACTTCTATTTTTTTCTTGATATTCTTATCTCCACTGTAGTAAAACTCATTCACTTTACGATTGTAAGTGTAATCATTTTTCCACTCCTCATAGTTTTCGATTACCTTTTCCAAAGAGTCGATAAAATAAAGTACCTCTTTGTTTGTTGTGGTTGGATGTAAAGACCAACGCACCCAACCAGGCTTATGCGATAAATCACCAGAAGTAATCTCATTGGTAATGGCATCCGATTGTTCCTGACTTACTTCCAGCAAATAGTGCCCATAAGTACCGGCGCATGCACAACCTCCTCTTACCTGAATTCCAAATCGATCATTCAATAACTTCACCAACAAATTGTAATGAATGTACTCTACGTAAAATGAAAGAATCCCAAGTCTTTTCTGAACATTATCAGCAAGGACATGAACATCTTTAACTGCCTTTAATTTACCAAAAGCCAAATCTAAAAGCTCTTCTTCTCTATCTGCAATATTCTTGGTGCCCATTTGGTTCTTCACCTCAATTGCCAAAGCGGTACGAATGGCTTGAAGAAAACCTGGTGTTCCACCATCCTCACGAGCTTCAATATTATCAACAAACTTGTATTTTCCCCAAGGATTTGTCCAATCAACCGTTCCTCCTCCCGGATTGTCGGGCACCTCACAATTGTACAATTTTGAATCGAAAATCATTACTCCTGAAGATCCGGGACCTCCCAGGAATTTATGAGGAGAAAAGAAAACTCCATCCAGCTTTGCTTTCGGATCGGCAGGATGCATATCAATGTCAACATATGGTGCCGATGCAGCAAAATCGATAAAGCAAATGCCACCATATTCATGCATAATTTTAGACATCTCGTAATATGGCGTAACAATACCAGTTACATTGGAACAGGCAGTAAATGAACCAATTTTCATCTCTCTATCCTTATATTTTTCCAACTCGGCTCTCAGGTTATCCAAGCTAATGGTTAAATCATCACCTGGAGGAACCACTACCACATCAACATTGGTTTCGTACCAGGAAGTTTGATTGGAATGATGCTCCATATGAGTGAGAAAAACCACTGGCTTTTCTCTTTCTTTTTGGCATTGATATCTACCAATCATCCCACAGCCTTTCAGTCCAAGAATGCGTTGCAGTTTATTTACAACCGCTGTCATCCCAAATCCAGCATGAATGATTACATCATCCGGACCCGCGTTCACATGTTTTTTGATTAATTCCTGAGCTCTATGGTAAGATTGAGTCATTAAAGTTCCGGTCTCGTTGGTTTCCGTATGCGTATTGGCAACATAAGGGCCAAACTCTTTTAACATCTTCTTTTCCAAAGGACCGTACAAACGTCCACTGGCAATCCAATCTGCATATACGATCTTTTGCTTTCCAAAAGGAGAATAAAAGCTAGCATCGTAACCAACTGTATTCTTTCGAAACTTTTTAAAATATTTTTCTAAACTACTCATTGGGTTAGGGTTAGTTTTTTTGACTTTAGGTTTCTTTCTTTTAAGACAATCTTTATTTCACTTTGGGTGAAAACGAAAATCAGATATTAATCTTATTGCATTTTTGATAATCGGCTTCAAAATAGATATTTGCACCTGCAAAAACAAGAAGAAATATCAGCTTTTTAAGGGTTTTTAAGATTAGAATCATCCTTAATTACCAATCAAAATGAACAATAACAAAGAAGAATGACCATTCCAAGGGCTTAAAGCATGTAAACCTATAGAAAACTGATGTTTTAATCTTCAACCAATCTCCCACAACTTGCAGGGATCACATTCAAGCTTCACTCAATACATCTCCAACATGAAATATACCAATTTAAACTTGGACGGGACTCTTACAACTTGCAGGGAGCAAAATCAAGCATTGGTTGTACCCCTGCAACTTGCAGGGATACATTTAACGATTAAACTCCTATCAAACTAATGTGAAAAATGGAAATTAAAGCTTCCATCACTCCCCTACAAGTTGCAGGGCATAATTTCAAGCTTCAATAGGCTTCAAACAATTCTGAAAAGTATTGGCCAATCCATTTTTGAAACCAAATCGATTCAGAATAGTCTTTAATCACCTCAATCATGATTAATTTTAAAAGGGATAATTTGTTTTGACCTCCCGAATCGATTACTTTTGGCTTTCTTAATTCATTATACATCAGACTGACATAATATATCGATGAATACAATAATTCAACTTTTTGAGGAAAGCGTAAAAAAATATGGGGCTAATCCATATTTGTGGGAACATACAGGTGAGAAATACGAATCGCTAAGCTACAAGGAACTACACAAGCAAGTTAAGTTTTTAGCCTATGGTTTGTATGCTTCCGGCATTGATAAAGGAGATAGAATTGGTCTTTTATCGGAAGGAAGAAATGCCTGGGTTCTTTCAGAACTGGGAATATTATTTGCTGGTGCAGTAAATGTTCCTTTATCTGTGAAACTAGACGCTCAAAATGAATTAAAATTCAGACTAATTCACTCCGAAGCAAAATATGTTATTGTATCAAAAAATCATCTCGAAAAAATTCGTTTGATTAAGGATGAAATCAAGACACTTCAGCAAATCATTGTAATTGATGAAGATGTTGAGGTGGATGGCATTGAAATTTACCTTTCGGATATTATGAGCCTGGGTGAAATGCTTGTCGAAAATGAGAAAAAGGATGTAGATAAAATGCAACAAGAGATACAAGCCGATGACAACGCTAATATCTCCTACACTTCGGGTACTACTGCCGATCCTAAAGGAATTATTTTAACGCATAACAATTACACCAGCAATGTAATTCAATCGTCGAGCTTAATGCACATTCCTGCGCATTACAAAACCTTATTGATTTTACCATGGGATCATTCTTTTGCTCATACTGCGGGAATCTATAGCTTCATGCTAAAGGGAGCATCCATTGCTGCCGTGCAACAAGGCAAATCGCCAATGGAGGCATTGAAAAACATTCCTAAAAACATCAAGGAAATTAAGCCTCACATTCTAATGAGTGTTCCTGCACTGGCAAAGAACTTCAAAAAGAACATCGAGAAAGGAATCAAAGCCAAAGGTCCAAAAGTTGAGAAATTATTCAACAAAGCCTTGAACCTGGCATACAAATACAACGATCATGGTTGGAACAAAGGCAAGGGAAGCAGAATGTTCCTGAAGCCAATGTACATGTTCTACGATAAGATATTGTTCTCGAAAATCAGAGAGAACTTTGGTGGCAACTTAAAATTCTTTGTTGGAGGTGGTGCACTGCTGGATATCGAATTACAGAAATTCTTTTATGCTATTGGCATTCCAATGTACCAAGGTTACGGATTATCAGAAGCCTCTCCTATTATTTCATCAAATGCCCATCACAAGCACAAGTTGGGTTCATCGGGATTTTTAGTTAGCAATATGGACCTGAACATTTGTGATGATGATGGCAATGCGCTACCTGTTGGCCAGAAAGGTGAGATTGTAATAAAAGGCGGTAACGTAATGAAAGGTTACTGGAAAAATGAGAAAGCATCGGCAGAAACACTAAAAGATGGATGGTTACACACTGGCGATATGGGCTATATGGACAAAGATGGTTTCTTGCATGTACTAGGACGATTCAAGTCTTTGCTAATTGCAAATGACGGAGAAAAATTCAGCCCTGAAGGAATCGAAGAAGCTTTTGTTGATCAATCACCATTAATGGATCAATGTATCTTGTACAACAATCAGGATCCTTATACCATTGCACTTGTTGTTCCTAACAAAGCAGCAATTGTAGCCAAACTAAAGGAGCAAAACTTAACCCCGGATACGGAAGAAGGCCAGAAAGCTGCCTTGGATGTATTACAGGCAGAAATGAACGAATATCGTCCAGGTGGAAAATACGAGGAAATGTTCCCGCATCGCTGGTTGCCTACTGCAGTTGCAATATTGCCTGAAGCATTTACCGAAGAGAATAAGTTGTTGAACTCAACAATGAAAGTAGTTCGCGATAAGGTGATTGCCTATTTCAAAGAGTATGTAGACCATTTGTATTCTCCTGAAGGCAAAAACTTCTTTAACGAGAAAAACAGACAAAGTATTGAACGCATGAAATAAAATCTAATATAGATTTAACTTTCTTTTACTATTTAAAACCATTACAGATAAATGTTTTTTTATAGTTTTGAAAAAAATTTTAAACCAAAAACATGACACGATTAAAACCAATCACCATTAGCTTGATTATTGCTTTAACATTCTGCTTTAGCAATGTTTTTGCACAACCTAGCGAAAGAGATAATTATCAGGGGGAATCTCCAAAATACATTTTCTATTTTATTGGAGATGGTATGGGCTTATCGCAAGCCAACACGGCTGAAGCCTATTTAGGAGCCATTAACAATACCAATGGAATCCAAAAATTAAAACTAAACACCTTACCAAAGCAAGGTTTTTATACCACTTATGCTACCGACAGATTTATTACAGGATCTGCAGCGGCAGGAACTGCTCTTTCAACCGGAGTAAAAACATCGATTAGTACAATTGGTATGGATGCAAAAAGACAAAAACCTTTGCAAACCATTGCCGAAATGGCCAGAGATAAAGGCTACAAGGTTGGAATTGTAACTTCTGTTTCACTAGATCATGCAACTCCGGCGTCTTTCTATGCACACCAGCCTACAAGAAGCATGTATTACAATATTAGTTTAGATCTAAGTAAAAGTGGTTTTAACTACTTTGCAGGTGGAGGCATCAAGCATCCTGAAGGCGATGGCAAAGTTGATAGTAAAAACATCATGGCCAACTTTGGAATGGGAGAAGATGTTGATCTAAAAAACAAACTGCCAAATTCAATCGAATTGGCCAAAGAGAGAGGATATGAATTTGTTAACTCGGTTAAAGAGTTCAACAAACTAAAAAAAGGCGATGATAAGGTAATCTGTATTGCACCAAAATTGGTTGGCGGTAAATCTCTTCCTTATTTCATCGATCAAAATGGAAAATCAGATATCTCTCTTGCCGAATTTACCGAAAAAGGAATCGAACTACTAAATAACAAAAAAGGATTCTTCATGATGGTTGAAGGAGGTAAAATCGACTGGGCTTGTCATGCCAACGATGCTGCAACCGTAATTCAAGAAGTAATTCAGTTCGATAATGCTGTTTCCGTTGCTTTAGACTTTTACAAAAAGCACCCTAAAGAAACCTTGATTATAGTTGCTGGTGACCACGAAACTGGTGGAATGGCTTTGGGATTTTCTGGTAGTCATTACCACTCAGACTTTGCGATACTTCAACACCAAAACTTATCGTACGAAAGTTTCTCAAACTTGATTTCTGATTACAAAAAGAACAATGAAGGAAATTACAAAGTAGAAGATGGTTTGGCATTGGTGAAGAAACACTTTGGTTTAGGAGATGCTGAAAAAGGACTTGAATTAAGTGAATTCGAGATGCAGCAACTAAAAACTGCATTCGATAAAAGCATGAACTACAACAAGAAAATGAAGAAAGACGATCAGTTTTACTTGTTGTATGGTAGTTACGATCCACTCACAACAACAGCTTGTCATATTTTATCACAAAAAGCAGGTATTGGTTGGACATCTTTTTCTCACACAGCTGCACCAATTCCAATTCGTTCCATTGGGGTTGGATCCGATTTGTTTATCGGATTCTTCGACAATACCGACGTTCCAAAGAACTTAATGAAATTAATAGAAAACAAATAATTTACAAGCCTCGCAATTGCGGGGCTTTTACTTTTCTACTTTTCCACTTTTTGACTTTTCGACTTTTCGACGATTTCCTAACTTTGCCATATGTTGAAATTTAAGCTACCTCAAAAATCCGATTTAATTCTAATTGTACTTTTAATTGTACTAAGCACGATCATAGTACTGCTTCCAAATGGTTTTGAAACGCAGGCAGACAAAAACACAACGCGTGTTAGGGCATTGGTACTAGAAACCGATAACAGTTTAATTATTGAAACTGGTATTATTAAGACAGGTACACAAGCCTTAAAAATCAGAATCCTAAACGGTAAGTTTAAGGGAGCAGAGCTAACCGCTTTTAATCAGTTGGTGGGGAGAATGGAATTCGACAAATTCTTTCTGTCCAAAGACAAAACTCTTACCGTGCTTAATTTAAACGAGGATAACTCAAAAATTATTAATGCCACAGTGGTGGATCATTATCGCATTCGATTGGAAGCTTTTCTTTTGGCTCTATTCGTAATTATTTTGGTGGCTTTTGCAGGATGGACAGGGATTAAAGCCATGCTATCCTTTATGTTTGCAGGTATTGCCATATGGAAATTATTACTGCCGGGATTGCTAAAAGGCTACGCTCCTATCCCACTTTCTTTGGCCATTGTGGCCTTGCTAACATCGGTAATTATATTTTTGGTAGCAGGAACCAACAAAAAAGGTTTGAGTGCATTTTTAGGGGCAATGAGTGGAGTTGCCGTTACCTGTATCATGGCCATACTGTTTGGCACTCTTTTTAACATTCATGGTGCCATTAAACCATTTTCCGAAACCTTACTTTACTCTGGATACAATTACCTGAATCTTACTGAAATTTTCCTTGCCGGGATTTTCATCTCTTCTTCGGGAGCCGTAATGGACATTGCCATGGATATTTCAGCTTCGCAGGCCGAAGTATACCAGGCAAACAAAGGAATCAGCAGAAAGGAATTGCGCCGTTCGGGTTTCGAAGTTGGAAAAGCAGTTGTAGGAACCATGACAACCACCCTTCTTCTTGCCTATTCAGGTGGGTTTTCTGCCCTATTAATGGTATTTATTGCACAGGGCACTCCAATGATTAACATTTTAAATCTGAACTATGTATCGGGAGAAATCCTTCACACCTTAGTTGGCAGTTTCGGATTGGTATTGGTAGCGCCATTTACTGCAATTATTGGTTCCTGGGTTTTCACAAGAAGAACAAAAAATCATTAGTCTTTCATCCGCTCTTACTTATCTCCTTAAATGAGTAAATTGAATTGGCTTTAGAATTTTACAACTTTTTCACTATTCAATCTTTTCAAGACTTTCAAAAAAAAAGAGACAAAAGGAAGGTCTTACTTCTTTTTATCTCTTGGGTTTTATTGATTGTGAGTAGTTTCTAATATTTTTTTCGGGCTTGTTCAGGGGTTACACAAAATCCTCGCTCTTCTTGGTCTTGCACATATTTAAAAAAGGTACATTTAAAACAACTTTCAAATTTTTGAGCAAAAGTGCCGTTCACTTTATCTTCACAAAGAGTTCCAGATATGGCCCAACAAAACCGACCTCCTGTAGCTCCATTGTTAACCCCGTCAAATTCGTTGGGAAGTGCGGCTGGGCACACTCCCAACTCATGCACTTTAGCTCCGTTCAACTCCCTTCCACACTTCATTAATTCCCAACAATTTTTCATAGGTAATTTAAATACTAGTTTCTTGGTATATGTTACGGAGACAGTACTTCTTAGATTCACTTTAAGTATTCATTCTTGACCAATTGAGACTTTATTTGGATAAAGATATTTTTCTACTGCTTCTGAAGATTTATCAGTATACGAAACAAATAAACTATTTACTTGTTAGTATTTCTTTGAGCAGGCAACGCACCTGAAAGTCACCAAAACCGTAGATTTCTTCTCTTTTGCAAAACTCCTTAAATAGAGGAGCAAATTCTGTAGTTTCCAATTCGATTATAATATTTCGTAAACTTTCCTTTGGTCGGCCCTCGTACTTTCCCTTTGACAAACGATCAATTTGTGCATTTACAGCAGGAAGTAAAAACGGGAATTGTTCTTTTAATTGATCAGCAATCTCAAGCATACCTGTCCAATCTTTATGCTGATACATTCTCCACAATTTGGCCATCTGCTCCAATGATTTACTATCAATTGACATTTTGTGCTCATGAGCCATTAATAGTTCCTCCTGATTCATTCTGCCAAAGTTGTATTCGTTGCCTTTATTGGGACGAACCAAAAAAATGTTCTGATTTTTACCATTCTCGAACAGAAGATTCAAACAAAACCAAAAATTCACCTGGCAAAACAGATCATCTTCAAACCACAGGTTCACCTCATCCTTCTCATTTATCTCCAGTATCTTTTTCAATTCTACTGAAGTTCCCTGATGATATTCCTCTTCGCTAAATACAGGATACTGGCTGCAAATAAACTTTGCCCTAACCTGCAATAACTCATCCAAACTTTCTCCAGTAACGTTTCCGTCAACCAAACATTCGCGAGCCACAATCAATTCTCCCTTGATGTTTTTGGGGAACATTTCCTTTAAGCAATCTCCGTTTACGATGTGGTAGGTTTTATGCATACTTTTCGAATTTTAAAGCTCATTCAATTCTTTTCTCAGTCTGCTTATGGTTACCGGCGACACGCCCAAATAGGAAGCAATATCTTTTAGGGGAACCCTTTTCTTTACATTCTGATTGCCTTCAATCAATTTAATGTATTTTTCTTTGGTGGTTAAGGATTTAAATTCATCCAATTCATGAATGGTATTTATAAAAACACTTTCCATAAAGCATCGGCCCCAATTTGCCCAATCGCAATGATCTTTAAACAATGCTTTTACATGATTTATTTTCACCCTGTAAAACAAGCTGTCTTCCAATAATTCTGTAGTCTCGTGAATGTAATTCATATCAATGTATGAATTCATCGAAAAACAGATATTGCCTTCAAATCCAAACCAAACTACCTTCTTGTTTCCCTTCTCGTCGATATAATGATTCTTGACTGCTCCTTCTTCAATAAAGAACAGATAAGGCGAACGAATGTTTTCATGAATTAACACCTCTCCTTTCTTCATTCGAACTTCTTCGAATTCATGAATGATTAAATCTTTGCTTTGCTTCGACAGTTTATAATACCTATCGATAGCGGAAATGGCATTTCTCATAAAAACATTTTTTGATTCTGACTTAACAAATGTAAAGCAATTTGCCTTTTGACCGAAATATATTTGCAGCCGGAAAATCAGAAAGCTGAATTTCCTTAATGAGAAATCATTACCAATACACAAATCAATTAAACACTTACTATGAAATTTTGGGAACAACATTCCACCGAATATAAAAAAACACTATCGCTAAGCATTCCGGTTATTATTGCACAGGCAGGACAAATTACAGTTGGTTTAATCGATAATGTAATGATTGGGCAATTGGGAACCACTCCCTTTGCCGCTGCATCTTTTACAAACACCCTGTTTAGTCTGGTTTTAATATTTGGAATGGGATATTCTTTTGCACTTACCCCATTAATCGGAAAAAACTATGGCGAGAAGGACTATGAGTCCATAGGATCATGGATTAAGAATGGACTAATGGCCAACACATTAATGGGCGTAGCCTTGGCTGTTGTATTGCTGGTTCTGTATTTTTTGATCCCACACATGGGGCAACCAGAATCCATATTGCAAGCATCGCAAGATTATTTGGCTATTCTTATGATATCGGTAGTACCCATGATGATCTTTTATGGGTTCAAGCAATTTGCCGAAGGTGTTGGTGATACCAAAACTGCCATGAAGATTATGCTTTGGGCCAACCTAATCAATATCGTGGGAAACTACATGTTCATGTATGGCAAAATGGGTTTACCTGAGTTAGGCCTTATTGGTGCAGGAGTGGGAACCCTAATGGCCAGAATATTTATGGCCATTGCATTCATCATACTCTTCCATAGAAATGAGAAGTTCAAATTCTTTGTAAAACTTCACCAGCAAAGCCAGGTTTGTTGGGACAAATGCCTGCAGGTTGTGAAGCTGGGAATTCCATTGGGAGGTCAATTGGTAATGGAAGCCAGTGCTTTCGGATTATGTGCCATTATGATGGGATGGGTAAGTGAAATTGGTTTGGCTGCCCACCAGGTTGCCATTACCCTTTCAACTCTTGGGTTCATGATTTATCAGGGATTGGGAGCTGGAACCACCATACGTGTGAGTCATTACAAGGGAGAGAATGATAGCCGTGGTATTAAAAGAGCAACCAAAACCGCCATGCATCTTATGTACCTGTATTGTGCACTATTAATGCTTGTATTTATAGGTGCTCGCAATATTTTGCCGCTGATGTTTACCAACAACCATACAGTAATCAACCTGGCAGCACAAATGCTAATTGTTTGCAGTATTTTTCAATTGGTAGATGGCATTCAGATTGTACTTGCCGGCACCCTTAGAGGATTTGCTGATGCACGCATTCCCGTAATGATCACCTTTGTGTCTTACTTTGTAATTTCCCTGCCGTTTAGTTATCTATCGGCATTTGTTTGGGGCTTTGGAGCGGTAGGAATATGGTTTGGATTTCCTGTGGGCTTATCCATTTGCTGCACCCTGTTCCAATTGCGATACAAATATTTGTTAAAAAGATTTTAAAAAAACAGAGGCTGTCTAAAAAGTAAAGTTTGTTGCATTATTTATGAAATTCAGCGTTCTCCCTTCCCTAAAGGAAGTTTGATTTTCAACGACTTCCCTTTAGGGAATTTAAGGGTAAAAGTCGTTGAAGGTGCAAATAATTTACTTTTTAGACAGCCTCTTATTTTTTGTTTCCCAGAATTCTTAACTCAACAAACTACATCTCCTGCAGTAAGCTCTTTTTCCATTGTATGTTAAAATGGTAGTCATAAACTTGCGGCCACAAGAAGAACATTTCCTTCTTCGCAGCAGGAGAATCAAAGCCAGTAATATGAATAAAAACAAAGGCATTACATCTGCATTTTAAATTGTTTATCTTGATTTCGTTTAATCACTCCGGCACAATATTTCAGACCAAATGTTGCAAAGAAGTTCAAGATGAAGGTTGAGAACACAATAATCGAAAACAGATTATTATCGAGGATCTGCATTTTTTGCCCAATTGCTGCAAGAATAAAAGCCATTTCAGCCCTACCTGTCATTCCAATACCAATTGTAATAGACTCTACGGTTGAAAACTGAGCCAATTTTGCCATAGAACCAGCACTAATTATCTGTATGATGATGACCCCAATCACCAGGCACATCATTAAGATGATCCCCTGAACGGTTAAGGCTTCGAAGGTGATGTGAAATCCCAATGATATGAAAAAAATAGGTCCCAAAAACGAATAGGCTATGGCATACAATCGGTCCTCAACCTTCTTCACCAATTCTTTATTTGCCACCTCTTCACGAAAAAACAATCCTGCCAAATAGGCACCCATAATCATATGCAATCCAATCAATTCAGCAAGAAGACCAAATCCCAGCCCCAATATCAGTAAGAAAGTAAACCCTTTTCCACTGCTGTGCTGAAAAGTATTCTTAAACAAGGGGTACAGATAGTACCCTGCTACAATGGTAACCACAAAAAACAAAGTCGATTTCACTGCAATCAACATCAAAGAAAAGGCACTAATGCTTTCGCTTTTGGCAACCGATAGTATCAGGCTAAAACATATCAAAGACAATAAATCATCGATAATACAGGAGGCAACAATCACCCTGGCCAGGCGTGTATTGGTAAGGTTGAGATCCTGAAGAATTTTTAGGGTTACAACAACAGCAGTTGCCGTTAAGCTGATCCCAACAAAAAGAGAAGTTTTTAGCGAGTATCCAAAAAGTAAGGCAATGCTCATTGAGGTTAGAAAAGGAAAGAGTGCACCAATAAAAGCAATGCCAAAGGATTTTTTAAGAGCCGTTACAAATTCGCGGGGGTTGGTTTCAACACCTGCATGCAGCAAAATAAAAAAGATGCCAAGTTGCGAGAGCACTTCGATTATTTCGTTGGGTTCAATTAAGCCCAAAACTGCGGGGCCTATTAAAATACCCGCTACCAATTCTCCCATTATGGTTGGGATTCCAACTTTTCGTAGCAAAACAGAAAATGCCCAAATCACCACCATTAAAATTAACAGCTCCTGAAAAAAAGGCAAAATGACAAGTAGATTCATATATGTAACTTTAAGTGTGTCTCGCAAAAAATTAGAACTCGAAATGCTTTCTTAACATGACTTTTAAAATCATGCTTTCAAGAATCATATCACTCACGAAAAATTAATTGACTTAGGCTTCGCACAAGGGATTGAAAGGCTTCATTCTGAAAACTGATAGCTCACTAATTAAAGATACACAGGCTTTCTTATTTCCTCTTTAGAGCATTTCGCCTCTTTTTCTTGTACTCTATTAAATTTAAGGATATTGTAAGAAGAAAGCAAGCCGAAAATACAAGTACAACGGCCTGATCAACCAATGCTGCAGGAAGATTGAAACCAGTGGTTTCCCGAATTAAGAAATGAATGTAAGAATTCGATTTAGGAGGATTACCCAGTGCCATGCGCACATCCCAATGCAAATCGGTTAGGAAGCAGTAGCCCAAGCCATACCATATGCCAATAACTAACCATGAAAACAGGGTAAGAAGTGAGGTGATTAGGTGCACAAACCTTGTTTTGCGCCACATCCACCCAAACACAGCAAACAGGCAATAAAGGGAATGGAATACCAAAAAGAAGTAATCCAGAAACATTAGGCTGCTATGACTTAGATTTTCCATGGTACTTGCTACAATTTTTTATACAAGTTACTTATGGACGATCACTTTAAAAAGAAAAAGCGAGGCATTTAGCTTCGCTTGATTTATTAACCCTGCTGGTTCGAGCTTGTAGCTCGGATCTCTGCCATTGGGCAGAAAAGCATTTTGCTTTGCAAAGCACGAGTTACAAACTTTCGCTATCAGGGGTAATTTATTTTTATCAGTTTCTAAAGTATTTTGATATAAAGGCGCAAACTAACACATTACATTTACTACTCGAATTTACATTCATCTCAACTAAAGAACAGTTTTTATTAAAATCAATATTAATTTTCAATTCTTCTTTTATTCTAATAATGTATTCTTGCCAACGATTGTCATTTAATGGAATTGGAAACAATACAAAAGCTACAATACCTTGGTTTGAATTGAGTTTAATTGCATCATCTATTATTGACTGAATATTTTTTGTAATTGGTCTGCAATTGTTACTAACTCCGTCAATATGCCAATTAGTATTGGGAGTTTTTAATTCAATACTATATAAATTGTCCTGACTAAAAAATGTAATATCTGTACGATTACGGCTGAAGAATGGTTTAGATTCAACTTCTACCAATTCCATTCCTTTCATTTCAAGATGATTTGCTAGTTCAAATTTTAACCAACCTTCAAATTTTGCTTTTTGTCTGATTGGAATCTGTAAAAGCTCTTTGTTATTTGTTAATATTTCAACGATTGAAGATTTTATTAAGTTATCCATCTGTTCTTATCTATTAAATCAAAAATGCTATGTCTAATATTTCTCCTGCTGATTCGAGCTTGTAGCTCGGATCTCTGCCATTAGGCAGAAAAGCATTTTGCAACGCAAAGCACAAGTTACAAACATACGCTAGCGATGCCTATTTGAATTTTTTTATTAAATCTTCGTCGTTGTAAAATTCGAGTTTTTTTGTGTCTGAATTCATCATTCCATAGATAGTTTCAGTGTCTCTAGTATTTATTCTATTAAGTGATTGACTCAATTTATCTTCTGGAAACGATTCGTAATTTTCGATTACGAAATCTAAAAGTTCATCAATTGCAGTATCCCAATCTGATTTATCTAAGTCGTTATTGAATAATAATTTTATTTGTTTGTTGCTTTTTGTCTGAATAGTGAGAGAAATCACTAGAGATTGATTATACTTTTTTGATAATTTCTCTGTTGAATTTGATGCAGCAATTGTTTTTGCTGTAATAATTTTACCTTTTTCAATTATTTTTTTTAACCCATTTTTAAGAATCTGATAATGATCTTTACCTGCTTCTGTAAGAAATGCACTGAAATATGGTTTTAGAATATATATACCAAATAAAGTTGGCATGACCCATTCAAAAGCCATGAATTTTTTAGGTTCTTCCTTGAAGTATTTTAAATTCAGTTTATGCTCATAAATACTTAATAATTCCTTTTCAATTAATTCCTCTGGAAATTCTGTAGGATATTGTAAGACTATATCCGGAGTATTCTTCTTGTCCATATTTTTAATTCTATTTTGAAAAACTTTTAAATTATTACACTGCTAACGCGAGCCTATAGCTCGTGTTCTACTCGCAGAGTAGCTACCTATTCTAAAAACTTGGGCAATCGTATTACAAACTTTATCGTCCAAAGCTTAAACTCTTTGCTTAAAAATAATAACACTCATCATTTATCTTCAAACTTATTCAATTAACCTAAATTGCATTCGTAAAGCACGAGCTATAACCTAGAATCCGCAAGTGCAAACTTAAAAAAGTTGTAAAGCTTAATATTTCAAAGCTTTACAACTTTGATTTTTTCACCTAAATTGGTGATAAAACCTCGCACTATGAAAATACAACAAAGTTCTCAT
>Ga0209379_10000094_pt1 | contig 120957 bp, 76 predicted proteins | sample tdDd001_FD_187124 | JGI IMG/M metagenome (GOLD analysis project Ga0209379, IMG submission 187124) | Marine sediment microbial communities from the Atlantic coast under amendment with organic carbon and nitrate - tdDd00.1 (SPAdes)... | ecosystem: Environmental > Aquatic > Marine > Coastal >...
TAAAACTCATAGACATGTGTGTACATGAGGTGGGATTACTGTCAAGCGGCAAAGTCGCTTGGTAAAAGTTATCATGAGCCGTATACGGAAAACGTACGTACGGTTCTGTGAGAGCAAAAAGAACTGGAGTTAATTACCCCAGTTCTTTAGCTACTCGATTGCCAACAGAATACATGACGATGTCGTAATCGACATGCTTTCTACCAATTAAGTGAAAAAATGATGTTCTATGGCCTGGCACAAAAATAATTACTTTTTTTTAACAATTTGATATTTCTATATAGAAATCTTGTGATATAATTAGTTTTGTAATTATACGAACTTACCTATAATTTTGGAGGGCTTATGAACAAAAATAGACATGATTTGAGTCATCCTCAGAAGAGGATTTGGTATACAGAAAAAATGATGGAACCATCATCAATCCACAATGTAGGTGGTCTAATGAAGATGGAGGGATCACTTGATCTAGACCTGTTTATTGAGGCAATCAAGCATTTTGTAAAGACGAATGATGGCATCCGGTTACAGTTTAATGAAGAAGAAGGAAACCCTTATCAATACCTGGTGGCCTATGAGGACGTACCTATAAAAATCCATGATTTCACTAGGGAGCCTTCAGAGTTTCAGGGATGGTACCAGGAGAAGATGAACCAACCCTATGACTTAATAGACTCTCCCCTATATGATTTTCACCTGTATAAGCTAGGGGACCGCAAGCAGGGACTCTTGTTCAGAGCCCACCATATTATTGTTGATGGGTGGGCTACAAAGATTGTAGAAGAAGAGATTTCTCGCAATTACAAGCAGCTCATTGAAGGTAGACCCCTAGATTGGAGTGAAAGGGTCAGCTATATTGATTATCTAAGGGATGAAAAGGACTACCTTGCGTCTGAGAGATTCGAGAAGAATAGGGCATATTGGCTGGATAAATTTACCCCCCTACCAGACCACGTTACAGGTTCAAGGAGCAAGGACGTAAAAGGGGAGAGATATAAGTATATTCTACCTAGGACCTATAAAGATAAATTACTGATGGTCCTAAAGGAGCAAAAGTTGTCCTTATCCACTTTCTTTATTGCCCTAGAAGCCCTTTACCAAAGTAAGGTTAAGAATATAGATGATGTGACCATTGGAGTGCCAGTCATCAACAGGACTGGTCCAGACCAGAAGCAATGCATAGGTATGTTTACAAGTAGTATGAACCTTCGCGTATCTGTTGATAATAAGGCGTCGATCAGGGAGTTTATCAAGCATGTCAGTAAAGAGCTTAAGTATGGTCTCGTTAATCAAAAGTATCCCTATGACCTTTTGGCTAAAGAACTCAACCTGAGCGCCAGAGGCTATGAGGGTCTGTGTGATGTCTACCTGAATTATTATATAACAGACTATTCAGACACCATCGATGGGGTCAAAACAATCGTAGATCCCCTATATCAAGGGTGTCAGACCTACCCCATGCAGGTGGTGATTGAAGAAGCCTCTCATAACGACGATATTATTTGGTATTTTGATTATAAGGTATGCGATTACTCAAGCCAAGATATACAAACAAAGGTTGATTTTTATTTAAACCTCTTAGACCAATACACATGTAACCCTGACCAGATACTTGCTGATGTAAGCCTTGAGCCTATACAAGCTCTGGAAGAGAGGGTAAGCCTCTATAACCAAACCGAGGTCTCTTACGATCTAGATAAGACAGTTATTGACTTGTTTGAAGACCGGGTTAGCCATGATGGCCAACGACCTGCCTTGTATATGGGCGAGGCAGTCATGGATTATAAGAGACTTTCTGCAAGGGTCAATCAAGTAGCCAATTATCTAACCACTCTTGGCCTGGTTAAGGGGGATGTCGTAGCCTTGATGGCTGATCATTCAATGGAATTGGTTGTCTGGATATTGGCAGTATTAAAAGCCGGTTGTACCTTTGTTCCCATCGATAAGAAATACCCAGATGAGAGGGTGATGTTTATCTTAGAGGATACCCAGGCCAAGCTTATCTATAGTCCATATGAGCATGTGATTGAAGGGGCTTCGTGTCAACTTGTACGTCCTGGCCTTGATTACACTGGTCTATCGGATGAGTTTTCTAGTAAGTGTCTGCCGGATGATCTAGCCTATATGATCTATACATCAGGGTCTACAGGAAGGCCAAAGGGGGTCATGATCAGTCACAGAAGCTTAAGTAATTATGCCCAGTGGGCCAATGAAACTTACTTGACTGATGGTGATGTTTTCGCCTTCTATTCCTCTCTTGCCTTTGATTTAACCATTACGTCCATATTTGCCCCCCTAGTGGGCCATCACACAATGGATATTTATCCTGAGAAGGAGGATAGTTTTGTTTTAATGGATATATTGGAGCGAAATCGATCAAGTGTTATTAAGTTAACCCCCTCCCACCTTGAGCTCATCAAGCAAAGAGACAATAGTAAAAGCCGGGTGAGACGTTTTATAGTTGGAGGTGAAAACCTAACAGCCAGTTTATGTGACAAGGTGGTCAAGAGTTTCCATGGTGTTTCTATCATCAATGAATATGGGCCAACAGAAGCAACGGTAGGTTGCATGGTACATGCATATGATCAAATGGACTCTCAGGGGTCTGTGGCAATTGGTCGGCCATCTGGCAACATGAAAATCCTCTTGCTTGACAAGGAGGGGGCGATGGTCTCAAAGGGGAGCATCGGTGAGATTTATGTTAGTGGCGTTGGCTTGGCCCAGGGCTATCTCAATCGACCAGATTTAACAGAGGAAAAGTTTGTGACCCTTGACTCAGGGATTTATAAGGGAGACAGGGCCTATAGAACAGGGGACCTGGGTCAGTGGATAAATGATCATACTATAGAATACGTTGGAAGAGCCGACAATCAAGTTAAAATAAGGGGTCATAGGATAGAATTAGAGGAAATAAGTCAAGTGATTATGATGACTGGGGGATATGATAAATGTGTGACGGTTGTCACTCAAGTTGAGAATAGACCCACGGTCTGCAGTTATGTTGAAACAGATCACGAAACGGACCTCAAGTTACTGAAGCTGAAGTTAAAGAAAAGTTTACCAGACTACATGGTCCCCACTCATATAATAGAGATTCAAGAGATTCCCTTGACAGTAAATGGCAAGGTGAACACCAATGACCTGCCCGGTATTGAGGTGGACAGAAACCAATATGTTGCAGGTGCAAATGATAGAGAAAAGGTTCTTTTAAATACAATGGGTCAAGTCTTAGGCCTTGAACATGTGGGCATGATGGATAACTTCTTTTACTTAGGTGGTGATTCTATCAAGGCCATTCAATTAATGACTAAGCTTAAGGAGTTTGGATTGTTGTTGAAGGTTCAAGATATTATGAAGTCGCCTGATATCTCAGATATGATCCACCTGATGGTAGAAATGGATGCCTACCAACTGGCTGACCAGGGCTATCTTGAAGGTGGGGTGGATCCAACCCCCATTAGTCAATGGTTCTTTGACCAGGCTATGGTCAACTCTGACCATTACCACCAGTCTCTTCTGGTAGCTGTAAGTTCAGACTATGATCCGAGTCAGATAGAAGCTGGTCTCAATCAAGTGATGAGACATCACGATAGTCTCCGCTTGGTCTATGATAAGAATAAGAAGAAGTTGATTTACTCTGAAGAGTTACTTCATGAGACCATGCCTCTTTATGTGGATGACATCAGTCATCTTTATGAGACCTACCAAAGACAATGGATTGAGACCAGTGGTTCTGAGCTCAAGTCATCCATTAGCCTGACAGAGGGGCCCCTTGTTAAGTGGCGGCTCTACCACACGGGTCAGGGAGAACACTTACTCCTACTATGCTGTCATCATTTGATTATCGATGGTGTTTCATGGCGATTGATACTTGAGGACTTGAGTGACCTACTAGCAAAAAGAAAGTTAGGCCATAAGACCGCTGGTTATCAAGCTTGGGCGTCTGCCTTAAAGACTTATAAGGGAGACTTAAGTCAAGAGAGGATTGATTATTGGACAAGGGTAAGCCAAGAGGTTCATGCATATGATGAGCCCCTCAAAACAGGGGGCCCAACAGGCAGACACAAGCTGGTCTTAGACAGGGGGAGCTTGGACAGGTTTAGGGAGAACTTACATGCTGTCTATTCCATGGACCTAAAGGAAGCCTTATTTAGCCTGGTAGCCATTAGTATGGGACAAGCCTTCCATAAAGATAAGCTGTTGTTTGAACTCGAACATCATGGTCGACGATCAATAGCTCAAAATATTGATATTTCTAGAACCGTTGGATGGTTTACGGTTCTCTATCCCATGGTTATCAAACTGGAAAAAAATGATATGAGAACCTGTGTAAAGTCCCTGAAGGAAGACCTGCGTCAAGTTCCAGAAGACGGCTTTGACTACGGTGTGTTAAAGTACCTGGCTGACCATGATATGACCGATAAGAAAATGATTCGCTATAACTATTTAGGGGAGTCGCAAGTCCTATCAGGAGGCAGGCTATCCCTAGTAGATTGGTTCACAGGACCTGATGTAGCCAAGGAAAATGGCTTAACGTCACTTATGGATATAGATTGTTTACTCAAGCAAGAAGGCTTGTTCATTCATCTGACCTATGATGAGTTTGCCTATAGTCAAGAAGATATTCATAGGTTGGCAGAAGCGATTAAAGAAAATATATCCATCTTAATAGACCTAACTTCTGATGGTGATATTGAGTTTACACCATCTGATTTTGAAGTTGACATTGACCAAGAAGATCTAGATCTCTTGTTTGACTAGGAGGAAAAAATGAAGAAGAAAGTATTTTGCCTTCCCTATGCAGGCGGAAGTGCAACAGCCATATATTCTAAATGGAAGAGCCACTTATCTCAGGATATTCACCTGATACCTGTAGAGCTGCCAGGAAGAGGGGCTCTAATGGACAAGCCGGCCTTCCAATCCATTGATGAGACAGTGGACCATCTGGTAGGCCGTATGGCTGATGAACTCGAGGAGTGTGACTACATTCTCTGGGGTCACAGCCTGGGGGGCTATATCGTGTATGAGTTGGCAAAGAAGATAGAGACATTAAATATGAGAAAGCCTAAGAAGCTTTTGATCACCGGCAAGAAGCCCCTTCACATACCAAGGGAGGACCAACCCATTCATGACCTACCTGATGAGGACTTTATAGAGGAAGTTGTTGCCTTGAACGGTACACCAAGGCATGTATTTGATGATGAATCAATTAGGCGATTATTTTTACCGATTCTACGAGCAGATTTTAAGTGTGTTCACGATTACAGGTTTAGAGACGACTATATAGTTGAAACACCAATTATAGCTATCATGGGGAGTGAAGAGGATATCCAGGACCACGAAAAGGAGAGGTGGAAGGAGCTTACAAAGACCACCTGTGATGTCTTGACTATGTCTGGTAATCACTTTTTTATCAATGATAATGTGGCTGAATTATCCCATGTGATTCACAGTATGTTAGCCTAATTAATGGATGAGAGAATAAGGAGATAAAATGGATAAGAAAAATGTAGAAAGTATTAGTGGCTTATCTCCCCTACAAGAAGGGATGTTGTTTCACTATATGAAGGACTCAGGTAGTCAAGCCTACAATGAGTTGCTTCATCTGAGAATTGAATCAGATTTAGATCATATTAAGTTTGACAGAGCCTGGCAACTGATTGTTGAGAACAATGATATATTGAGGACTGTGTTTAGGTGGGAGAAGTTATCAAAACCCCTACAAATTGTCTTGAAAAATAAGCCTGTGGATATCCATCATCTTGAAAAAGAGGATGTGGACCTATTAAAAAGTAAGGTAAGACAAGAGGGCTTTGACATCACTCATTCCTGCCTAAAGATATACCTGATTGATCAGACAGGATATTACGATTTACTAATGGCCAATCATCATATTATACTAGACGGCTGGAGTACGTCTTTAATCGTTAGAGACTTCATTGAGACTTATAATAGTCTGATGGAGGGAGGGCCTACCAAGGGGATTCAAAAACACAAGTATAAGGATTTTATCAAGTACTTAGCAGGCCAGCCCAGAGACAGGGCTAAAGACTTTTGGAGTCAGGCTTATGATAACCATGAATTCAATGGTGTTGACACAAGAAATAACAAAAAGAGTTTTTCGAGACATACATATGAACTGGAGGAGGGCCTAGTGGCTGACTTAAACCACTTGTGTCAGATGAAGGGTATTACCCTAGCCAGTGTGTTTAATGCTGTTGCAGGTTTTGTTCTTGGACGTTATAAGAACCAACCGGACCTAATTATTGGGAATACTGTTTCGGGTCGACATGTTGACTTAGAAGGGGTAGAAACCATGATGGGCCTCTTCATCAACACCATTCCCTTGAGGGTTGATGGTTCACCTGGTAAGTCCCTTATCGAACTGGTTGAGTCTGTTTCAAACCATATGGTTGATAGGGGTCCTTTTGAAAGCACGTCTCTTATTGAGTTCAAGGAGCACCTGGGCTTGACGACCTACAATGAGCTCTTTGATATGTTGGTTGTTGTAGAAAACTATCCTATTGATAAGAGCCTGCTTCGTACAGACCATCTGCATATCTCTGATCTTTCAATGGATGAGGAAACAAATTACGACCTGACCCTGTCTTTTGAGATGCACCAGTCTGTTTTAATGACACTGTGTTTCGATATAGAAACTTATCAAGAGCTTTGGGCTCATCAGATGTTGGTTCATATTCATGAAGCCTTAAAAATATTGGTGGAGAGTCCGAACACAGGCCTAGACCAGGTCAATTTTATTACCCAAGTTGAAAGACAGAAGATCATGGAGGTCTTTAATGATACCCGCCTTCCTTATGAGAAGGATAAGGTGGTTCATCAAGTCTTCGAAGAAGGGCTAGACCTGCATGGTGATAGACTAGCCCTAACCTTTAAGGATGAAACATTGACTTACAAGGACCTAAATAGTCGAGCCAACCAGGTTGCCCATTATTTAAGACGCCAGGGGCTTGGACCAGACCATGTTGTTGGTATCTCTTGCGACCGGTCCATGGAAATGATTGTTGGAATTCTAGCGGTCATTAAGGCCGGAGGGGCTTATTTACCATTGGACCCAGCCTATCCAGACAATCGCCTGAGCTTTATTGTCAGTGAAACCAAGATGAGCCATATTTTAACCCAGGATACTTATGAAGACTTCCTTAGAGAAAAGAACTTAACTCAAGTCCTGTCTCTGGAGTCTGATATGTTTGACCAAGAAAAAAAATCCAACTTGACCTGTATCAATAAACCGTCAGACCTTGTCTATATCATATATACATCTGGATCAACAGGGACTCCTAAGGGTGTTATGGTTGAGCATGGCTCTGTCATGAGACTGCTTTCGGGGCAAGAGTTTGTGGACTATAGCCAATGTGAAAGTATGCTTCAAACCACCTCTTTAAGCTTTGATGTATCTACATTTGATATTTGGGGGGGCCTCCTTCATGGACTGCGCTTGGACCTGTTAGATGGTCAACCGGCTGAACTACCCAATAAAATTATTGATAAGTTACATGAGAAAAAGATTGATGTATTGTGGCTTACGACAGCCCTGTTTAATCATATTGTTGACCTGGACCCTACTTGTTTTTCAAGTAGCAAGTATCTTTTGGTGGGAGGAGATGTTCTGTCTCCTGTACACATCAACAAGGTCCGCCACTGGAACCCAGACCTCAAGGTAATCAATGGTTATGGACCAACAGAAAACACAACCTTTACAACCACCTTCCTTATCCAAGAGGACTATGACCTTGCCATACCTATCGGTAGGCCTATTTGCAATACCCAGATTTACATTCTGGATGACCACCAAAACCTGCTTCCCTTGGGAGTGGCTGGTGAACTCTACTTGGGTGGTGTTGGATTGGCCAGGGGTTATTATAACAATCAGGACCTAACAGACCAAGCCTTTATTCCCTGTCCCTTCCATCCTGGAGAACGCCTATACAAGAGTGGAGACATAGGTCGGTGGATGCCTGATGGTAGCATAGACTTCCTTGGCAGAAGGGATAATCAAGTTAAAATTCGTGGTTATCGTATGGAACTTGGAGAAGTAGAAGGCAAGATCAATCAATTAAGAGGCGTACAGAAGGCCACAGTATTGGCAAAAAAAGTCCAGGGTGAAAAGAGTCTTGTGGCCTACCTTGTCTTTGAGGACCAAGCTTTTGACTGTAGACAAGCTCTACTAGAACTTCTACCTGAGTACATGGTTCCCAGTTATTATGTCCCCGTTGACCACATGCCTTTAACGGCCAATGGCAAGGTGGATAAAAGACGTCTGCCACAAGTAACAGACCACTTACTCAAGGCGGACTACCAGCCGCCAAGAACAGATGTGGAAGAAGAAATCTGTGACATCTTTATGGACATATTAGGCCTTAGCAGCCCTGTTGGTATTGATGATGACTTCTTCGCTTTAGGAGGTCATTCTCTAAGGGCCACTGCCTTAAAGGCAAAACTTCACAAGGCTTTTGATGTGGATCTAGACCTCCATACCCTATTTCAAGAACCTACAGTTAGGCAACTTGCCCCTTACATGGCTGGTGGTAAGACACAGTTACAGTCTATACCGGTGGTTGGTCACAGAAAGACCTATCCAGCTTCATCAGCACAAAAAAGAATGTATTTAATCCAGATGATGGATGAAAACTCTACCCAATACAACATGCCAGCTGTTTTGGAGTTAAGAGGACGGGTTGATGAAGAAAAATTATCACATAGTTTCAAAGAAATAGTTAGACGGCATGAGTCTCTTAGAACAAGCTTCAAGATGATGGATGGTGACCTCCACCAACTTATACAAGAGGCAGATTTTGAGGTGGAAATAGAAGAGGGGCAAATTGGTGACTTAAATGATAGGGTTGAGGACTTTGTCAGAGCCTTTGATTTAGAGAAGGGGCCCCTATTAAGGGTAACCTTAATCAAAGAAGGTCTAGATAGGTCATATCTCCTTATTGATATGCACCATATCATCTCTGATGGTCTTTCTATGAGAATTATTACCCAGGAGTTTACCCGTCTTTACTCAGGTGAAGGACTGGCTGCACTCAAGCTGCAATATAAGGACTTTGCTGTTTGGGAACAAGAAGCGTTAGAAGACCATAGGGACCAATTAAACTACTGGAAGACCCTGTATGAGACTCCTCTGGACACCTTGAAACTAGCCCAGGATAAGACTAGACCCAGCCTTCAATCCTTTGAAGGGGACAAGGTCTCATTTGCCTTGGAGGGGGAACTGTTCCGTGGATTAAGGAAGCTTGGACAAGGGGTTGGGGCTACTGATTTTATGACCCTTTTAGCCCTGTACCATGTGTTCTTGGCCAAGTACACAGGTCAAAATGATATTGCTATTGGTATTCCTGTTTCTGGTCGTCACCATGAGGATTTATCGGAAATTGTGGGCATGTTTGTTAATACCCTGCCCTTGAGAAATACCCTGGATCCATCCCTATCCTTCCTTGACTTTTTAAGAGGGGTTAGGCAAACAACTCTTAAGAGTTTGGATCATGGACAGGTTAGTTTTGAATCCATTGTTCAAGGGATTGACCTGCCAAGAGACCTGAGTAGAAATACCCTGTTTGACGTTATGTTTTCTATGGAGACGAGCCTTCATGAACATCAGACTGTCCAAGCTGGGGATTTAATGATTGAAGCCTTGAGGATGGGACGGGTTGTTTCTAAGTTTGATATGACCCTGACTGTCGCTGATTTGGGTCAAGCATTTGCCCTTGATATTGAATATGCGACAAGTTTATTTAAACGGGAAAGAATCCTGGCCATGGCTAAGGGTTTTGAGACCCTTGTTAAGGCTGTCCTCATGACGCCGGATAAGCCCTTAAGAGAAGTGAGCTTGCTGACGCAAGGAGACCAGCAACTCATTCATGCCTTTAATCAAACAGACCAAGAGTTTTCAAACTTCCATACCATTCAAGAGCGATTTGAAGCTCAAGTGAAGCGTGATCCATCTGCGATTGCCCTAGACTATCAGGGACAGACGCTTACTTATGATGCCTTAAATCGTTGGAGTAACCAAATCGCAAGACACCTTTTAAAGACATATACACAAGGGAGTCGGGTTGGTGTTTTATTTGATAACTCACCTGAGATGATCGCTGGCCTATTGGGAGTCTTAAAAATGGGAGGAGTCTACCTGCCACTTGATAGTCAGCTACCCAAGGACCGACTAGATTATATGATAAGAGATGCAGGAGTGAAGTGTCTCTTGACCACTTCCAGTGTTCAATGGAAGACTTGGCCTGTTGAAGTCATCTTTATTGAGGAGGTTAAAGGGCAGGGGGACCAGACGCTTGACCTGACCTATGATCTTAATGACAGTGTCTACATTATTTATACTTCTGGGAGTACAGGGCGTCCCAAGGGAGTTGAGTTAGCCCAGGGGCAAGTACTAAATACCCTTGATTGGTTTACTTCGACCTATAGGATCACAAGAAGGGATAGGGTTTTATTAACAACAAATTATGCCTTTGACCCAAGTGTTGAGCAAATCTTTACCCCCTTAATGGCTGGGGGATGCTTATGTCTAGCAGACAGGGAAACGATCAGCTCTCAAGAGAAGTTCAACCAGGTCCTTGTAGACAAGGCCATTAGTCTGGTCAATATCACACCCATGTTGATGGACCACCTAATTGTCTATCCTAGACAGATGAACCAGGTTAGGGTTCTGATTTCAGGAGGAGAGAAACTCCCTCAATCATTAAAAGAAAGAATTCTTTCTCTGGGCTATGAACTTTATGATCACTACGGGCCTACAGAGTGTGCAATCGATGCAATAGCAGGCCCTGTCACTTTAGGAAGTATTGGACTAGGAAGACCCATTGCCAACACCAAGATCCACATACTTGATGATTATATGAAGCAAGTCCCTATCGGGGTTGTTGGTGAAATATACATTGAGGGCCCTGGACTGGCCAAGGGCTATATCAACCGAGAAGACCTCAACCAACAAGTGTTTATTTCTCATCCCGACAAGCCTGAATCTAGGATTTATAAGACTGGTGATTTTGGTGCTTGGACCCCCCACGGGACCGTTCAATACCTGGGCAGAAGAGACCACCAGGTGAAAATAAGAGGCTTCAGGATAGAGTTAGGAGAGATAGAGGAGGCCTTAAGGGCTCTGTCTGCCATCGACCAGGCCCATGTTATGGTTCAAGACCAGCAGTTGGTTGCCTACCTGGGAGGCCAGGTGGATAAAGAGCTTGTAAAGGCAAGTTTGAAGAAAAGCCTGCCAGCCTATATGGTACCCAATCATTATTTGATGATGGACAAGCTGCCCTTAAATGCTAATGGGAAAGTCAACCGATCACAATTACCCAAGCTGGACTTAAATCAAGACTTAAGCCCCCTAGAAGGACCAGTAGAAACAAGGCTAGGACAGTTGTTTGAAGAAGTCTTGGATTGGAAGGGACCCCTTGGCAGGGAGAGTGACTTCTTTGTATTGGGTGGTCATTCCTTAAAGGCGACCCGCCTCTTGAGTCTCATTCATAAATGCTTGGGTTGTCAGATAAGACTAAGAGACTTGTTTGACCAGCCCACAATTGGTGAACTGGCTCAAATGATTCAAGGAGGAGTGCAAGTCAGCCACCAGACTATTCTACCTGCCCAAGGAAGAGACCTTTATCCCTTATCATCAGCCCAGTTAAGAATGTACATGATGCATGCATTAAAGAAGGATGCCTTAAACTATAACATGCCCATGGCCCTAGTGATTGATGGCAGCTTAGACCTAGGTCAGCTTGAGAGTGCCTTGAATCAACTTTTGAATCGCCATAGCATCCTAAGAACCAATTTCATTATGAAAGATGGACAAGCCTACCAGGTCATAAATGCTCCTGTCCCTAGGCCTCTTAAGCATGTGCAAATTAGAGAGGACCAAGTGGACGCATATATTAAGTCTTTTGTGAGACCCTATGATTTAGAGGAGGATGCCCTCTTTAGAATGGTCCTCCTTGAGTCGGAAAAGTCTTATTACTTGGTCTTGGATATGCATCATATTATTTCTGATGGCCTTTCTATGGAGATTATAACCAAAGACTTCATCCGTCTTTATCAGGGAGAAGCTCTCGAGCCCAAGCTCATTGATTATAAGGATTATGCTGTTTGGCAGCAAGATCAAAGTCCTAACATGAAGACTCAATCCTACTGGTTAAAAAACCTAGGAGGCGACCTGCCAGTTTTAAGTCTACAAGCAGACTATCCAAGGCCTAAGCGTGTTGACTTCCAGGGACAAAATGTTGAGTTTAAACTTGAAAAGGCCCTCAGCTCTAGGGTCTTGGACCTGTGTAAGACTACTGGAACAACCCCCTACCAAGTATTCTTGGCTGTCTTTAACCTTCTTTTATCCAAGTATAGTGGACAAGAAGACCTTGTCATAGGAACACCAGTGTCTGGTAGGAATCATAGTGACCTTGATCATGTTGTGGGGGTATTTGTGAATACCCTAGTTCTTAGAAACAAGGTGGATTATCAGGAAAGTTTTGAGACTTACTTAAGTCAGGTGAAAAAAAATACCCTCCAGGCTTTTGACCATGGTGAGATGGCCTTTGAGGACCTGGTTCAGCTGCTGGATGCTCCCAGAGATACGTCTAGAAACCCCATATTCGATGTGATGTTTAATATGCTTGGGTCAGACCAGTACTCAAGTCGGATAACAGCAGGTCCTATTAGCCTGTCTCCCTATAAGATGCTATCAGACCAAGCCAAGGTTGATTTAACCCTAACAGGGGTCCAGGAAGGGGGAGACTTTACTTTCAGTCTCAACTACAGGCTGTCCCTCTTTAAGGCGGATACCATAAAGAAGATGGTGGATCGGTTTATACTGATCCTAAAAGAAAGTTTAGACCATCTTGATCGACCCTTGAGCCAGTTGAGTCTGCTTACAAGTGATGAGAAGTCAATGATACTTGAGACCTATAATCAACCAGAGGGACCCTATATCAAGGAACCCCTAAGCAAGGTCTTTGAAGACCGTCTAGTTGGCAGAGAAAATGAGGTCGCCCTAATTGAAGGGGACAAGACCATGACCTATGATGACTTAAATAAAAGAGCCAACCAAATTGCTCGAGGTCTAAGAGACCTAGGGGTTGGGGTCAATGATTTACTTGGTGTGACCTGCGATCGGTCCATTGAAATGGTTGTTTCTATTCTGGCGATCATAAAGGCTGGAGCCGCCTACCTGCCCCTACCGCCTACTTATCCTTCTGAGAGGATCGGTTTTATCATGGAAGAAACAGATATGGCAGTGGTCTTGACTCAGAGTCACTATGTGGAAGACTTGAAAGACTTCCCTGCTAGGGTAGTTGATGTGACTAGGGACTACAAGGGAGAGACCAGCAGTAACTTGACCTGCGTTAACAGCCTGGATGACTTGATGTATGTTATTTATACGTCAGGATCAACTGGTAATCCTAAGGGGGTAATGGTTCAGCATAAGAGTGTGATGCGTCTTTTATCTGGTCAAAACTTTGTAGATTATAAGGCTTGTAAGAGTATGTTACAAACCACTGCTCTTAGTTTTGATGTGTCAACCTTTGACATTTGGGGAGCCTTGCTAAATGGCCTGAATCTGGTCTTATTGCCCTATGAGGATAAGGCCCTACCACAAAAGATAATTGAGACCCTTAACAATCAGTCCATAGACATCTTATGGTTAACAACGGCCTTGTTCAATCATATCGTTGACTTGGACGCCCAGTCCTTTAGTCGATGCAAGTACCTCTTGGTTGGTGGGGATGTTTTATCTCCAAAGCACATTAATAGGGTGAAAAAGACATGTCCCAATTTAAAAGTAATTAATGGTTATGGGCCAACGGAAAATACAACCTTTACAACGACATTTGATATTGATGCCTTCTACGACTTAGCTATTCCTATCGGTAAGCCTATTAATAATACCCAAATCTATATGCTGGATGCTTATGATAACCTCCTACCACCGGATATACCTGGGGAGCTTCATTTGGCAGGTGTAGGTCTTTCAAAGGGATATTACAAGAATGTTGAATTGACCAGGGATAAGTTTATTAAAAGTCCCTTCCACGAAAATACCATCCTATACAGAAGTGGTGATATGGGGAGGTGGATGCCAGATGGCAATATTGAGTTCTTTGGCAGAAGAGATAACCAGGTTAAGGTTAGGGGCTTCAGAATAGAACTCGGTGAAATAGAGGCTAAAATTAACGGCCTTGACCTAGTGGATAATGCATGTGTGCTTGTAAGGGTCATCCAGGGGGAAAAGTCTATTGTTGCCTACCTGGTGACAGAAGACATGGACCAGGTTAAAGAAGACTTAAGAAAGTTGCTGCCTGATTACATGCTTCCAACATACTTTGTGAGTATGGATCAATTGCCAATTACACCCAATGGCAAGGTAGACAAGCGTCGGTTGCCATCCCCAGAATCAAGCCGTCAGAATCGGGAAATTGTCCAAGCGCGGAATGAAAAAGAGCAGGTACTCATGGACTTGTTCGCTCAAGTCTTGAAATTACAAGAGCCACTGAGTATTCATGATAACTTCTTTGACTTAGGAGGACACTCTCTGAGGGCAACTGCCTTGGTATCTATGATCAAGCAAACCTTCCAAGTGGACATGGACCTTATGGAGGTCTTTGCTAATCCTAGTGTGGCCAGCTTGGCCAGCCGTGTGACTTCAGATGCTGGTGGTCACAGAATAGATATTCCGGTCCTAGAAAAATCAGCTCAATACAAGATGTCATCAGGTCAAAAAAGGATGTACCTCCTTCAAGATATGGATAAGGCATCAACAGCCTACAATATGCCCTTGATGATTCAAGCTTCAGGAAACTTAGACCTGGATCGGTTGCAAGTGGCCTTAGATGGACTTATCAAAAGACATGACATATTAAGATCTAACTACTGGATCGAAGATGAAGTGGGCTACATGGTTATTCATGAAGACATGGCCTTGCCTTATGACTATGAGCAGGTAGAGGGATGTGATCCTGAAGACCTGATTCATCAATTCACGAGACCCTTTGATTTAGGGAAGGATAGGCTGATTCGGGTCAAACTTGTAGAGTCAGCAGAGGCTTATTATATCCTTGTGGATATGCATCACATTATTTCAGATGGTCGCAGTCTTGGCGTTATTGTGGAAGACTTGGCTGGTCTTTATGGAGGCCAGACCCTTGAACCCTTGTCTTTGACCTATAAGGACTATGCTGCCTATCAAAATCAGCTAGAGGGTTCTAAACAAATGTTAGAAGACCAGGCCTACTGGATAGACCAGTTTGATGATGTTCCAGTTTTGAGTCTAGCGACAGACTATAAGAGACCAGCCAACAAGTCTAACCAGGGAGACCGTATATCACTGGCCTTGTCACTAGAGGAAACCCAAGCCCTAAATGCTTACGCCAAGAAGGAGGGAGCCAGCCTCTACATGGTCATGCTGGCAGGCTTTAATGTCCTCTTAAACAAGTACACTGGAGACCAGGATATCGTTGTTGGATCACCTATAGCTGGGAGACAGGACCATCGTTTAGATAAGGTAGTGGGCCTCTTCATCAATACCTTGGCCCTCAAGCGCCATGTAGATGACAGGCTGAGCTTCCAGGCCTTCTTAAAAGAGGTTAAAGATGGCTTATTAGAAGCTTATAAACACCAGGCCTATCCCTTTGAAAACTTAGTCGAGGATCTGGATGTAAGAAGAGATCGTTCTAGAAATCCCTTGTTTGATGTCATGATGGCCTTCCAAAACTTTGAGTCATCGAGCATGGAGCTAGAGGATGTGACCCTAGAGGTTCATACCGACACGAGGGTAGAGTCTAAGTTTGACCTTTTACTCTTCGTAGAAGAAGAGGATACTTTAAATCTGACCATGGAATATGATTGTGATCTATTCAAACGATCAAGAATTGAAAACCTCTTGAGACACTACCGTCTATTATTGGCTCGATTAATTGAAGGGGAGTCTGTGGCCTTGAAGGATATCAGCCTCCTTGACCAGAAGGACCAGGAGCTTATGAGTGCCTTTAATCCACCGGTAGATAGAAAGAGACAAACAAGTGTCTACTCTGAGTTTAGACAGGTGTGTAAGCAATACGGAAACCGGATTGCCCTTGTTGACCAAGAGGTGTCCTTTACCTACCAGGACCTACTGGACCAGTCTAGACAAGTGGCCTACGATTTGAGTCACCTAAGACCATCACAGGTGGTTGGAATTATGATGGACCGGTCTAGGGAGATGGTGGTTGCCATGCTAGCGGCCTTACAGCTCAACCGGACAACAGCCATAATCGATCCTAGTTACCCTGAGGATAGGATCAATCAAATCCTTGAGATTGGTGAGATTGACACCCTAATGGTGACACAAAAGTATAAGGACCAGCATGAGTCTTCTTGTAAAAGGTGTCTTATAGGACCATCAACGTGGACTCAGCCTATGAACGATCAAGTAGAAGAATCGGGTCCTAATTCTAGCCTCTATCTCATATTTACATCAGGTTCTACAGGGGTGCCTAAGGCAGTTAACCAGGTGCATAGCACCATAATCAACTTAACAGACTATGAGAGAAAATCATCCCTAAAGCTTGACCGACTAAGGCTAAGTCAGGTGGCAGCCATGAGTTTTGATGTCTTCTACCAGGAGGTCTATACCAGTCTCCTGTCTGCTTCGAGTCTATACATTATCGGAGATAACATTAAGGAAAATCCGGGAGAGTTATTAGACTATATTAAGAGGCATGACATTGATGTTCTAACCCTGCCAACCGTTTATTTAAAGCACATGGACAAGGACAGGGACCTAGTGAACAGGATACCTCAGTGCTTAAGTCATATCATTGTTTCGGGTGAGCGTTTGGTCATGACAAACAATTTAATGGATTGCTTGTCGGATAAAGAGATCACAGTCCACAACCAGTATGGGCCTTCTGAGACCCATGTGGTGTCTGCTCTTGAGATGCCACCTAATATGATGTGTGAAAACCCATCAATAGGCTACCCTATTGATAATACACAGATCTATATACTTGATCATCATCTTCACCAGAGACCCCTAGGTTCTATAGGAGAAATCTGCATCACTGGTCATGGTTTGGCCCAGTCTTACATGGGAGATGAGACCCTAACAGGTGAAAAATTTATAGACAGTCCCTATGGCAGAATCTATAGGACAGGTGATCTTGGCAAGTGGCAAGAGGATGGCCAATTGGTTTACTGTGGCCGAATAGATAATCAAGTTAAAGTCAGGGGCTTTAGGATAGAGCTCAGTGACATAGAAAAACATATCCTGGATGTGGATGGAGTCCTGGCCTGTGTGGTGAGCCACAAGGAGGACCACCTTATGGTGCATTATGTAGGCCAGGTGGAGGCTGAAAGGATTAAGGAAAACATCAGCCAGTCACTGCCAGATTATATGGTTCCCCACCTATATATGAGACTGGATAAGATTCCTGTAACAAAAAACGGGAAAGTTGCTTACAAGAAATTACCTGAAATCGAGTATAGGGCCCTTGACCGAGTGTTAGCAAGGGACCCACAGGAAGAAATGATCTATGGTATCTTCCAAGAAGTCTTAGGGATTAGTGACTTCAGTATCCATGACAACTTCTTTGACTTGGGAGGACATTCACTCAAGGCGACCTCTGTGGTGGCTAAAATCCTCAAGGCAACAGGTGTAGACCTGGGCATTAAGACTGTTTTTGACTCACCTACAGTGGCCCTCCTAGCGGATGTTGTAAAAAGCGGGGACCAGGGTGAATATGATGAGATTCCTGTACTTGAACCAAGGTCAGCTTATGACTTGTCTTCTGGACAAAAGCGGATGTTCTTAATGGACCAGATTGATCAAAATATGACCCACTACAACATGCCAATCATCTTAAAAATGGAGGGTCAGCTTAATGTTGAAAAAATTCAGGCCTGCCTAAGGAAAATCATTGAAAGGCATGAAGGGTTCAGAACGAACTTCACCCTTATAGAGGGTCAGCCCAAGCAGGTTATCAGACCCAATGAAGACCTTGACTTCCACTTAACTTGTTTGGAGGTTGAACCGGACCAGGTTATGGACGAAGTAAAAAAGAGAATTCAGCCCTTTGACCTAGCAAGAGACCTTCTTATTAGAGCCTACTTGCTTAAGACTGGTTCAGAGGCAGCCTATCTCTTGCTTGATATGCACCACATTATATCGGATGGTAGAACTCTAGGTATTGTGGTGGATGAGTTCACTAGGCTCTATAAGGGCCAAGAACTCAGTCCCTTACACCTAACCTATAAGGATTACGCAGCCTACCAGCAAGCAGGCCTTCAAACAGACCGCCTGCAAGCGAGCAGGGATTATTGGGTAGAGCGTCTGGCAGAGATACCAGTATTGGATCTAGAAACTGACTTCAAGAGACCAGTCTTCAAACGCTATGAAGGGGCTAGTGAATCAGTTCACCTATCCCTTGACCTCTTAGACAAGATGAAATCTTTGGTCAGTCAGTCAGAGACAAGCCTCTTTATGGTTATGTTGGCTGCCTTTAAGGCCCTCCTATATCGTTATACAAACCAGGAGGATCTTGTCATAGGAACGCCAGTTGCTGGCAGAAACCATGCTGATCTTGAGGACATGGTTGGACTCTTTATAAATACCCTGGCCCTCAAGACCCACATAGAGGGTGGGGAGGCCTTTGCAGACCTGCTCAAGCGTATCAAGGAGGCAAGCCTAGAAGATTTCCACCACCAGGCCTATCCCTTTGAGCACCTCATGGAAGACTTAAATGTGGCAAGAGATACGAGCCGCAATCCTATATTTGATGTCATGATGGCCTTCCAAAACTTTGATATTGCCCCTTTGACTATGGACGGGATTAAGATCAGTCCTGTGAATGATGGCATACAAACCTCAAAGTTCGACTTATTACTCTTTGTTAAGGAAGAGGACGGCCTGTCTCTTGTCTTGGAATATGATGTCAACCTCTTCAGGAAAGATAGAATTCAAGATGTTTTAAGGCATTTGACCAACCTTATCCAGGTGGTATCAGATGATCCAAGCCTATCAATTGATGATATCAACTACCAGGATTCACGGGATGAGGAACTTTTAAGGGTTCATCAACCGATTGAACCAGTAGTCGGCCATGTTTACAAGTCCTTCTTAGATCAAGTAGAGAGAAGGGGGGACAAGCTGGCAATCAGAGATAGGGCCGGGTCTTACACCTATAAGGAGTTACTAAATACCTCAAGACGGATTGGATATGCCCTAGGTCAGGTGACTGAAAACGCTGTTGTTGGTATCGTCTTGGATCGTTCGTGTAAGATGATTCAGGCCATGCTTGCCTGCTTGCAAAACAACTGTGCAACCCTAATCATGGATCCTAGCCTGCCTGACGATCGTAGGGAGATGATGGTTAAAAAAGCGGGGCTTACTTGTATGATATGTGATGACCAATATGCGGATGACCTGCAAGTCAGCATCCCCCTAATTAATATGGACCACATAGAAGACAAGATGATGACCACTTACGTGGAAGGTTGCCAAGAGGATCTCCTGTATTTGATCTTTACCTCAGGTAGTACTGGCCAGCCCAAGGGGGTTAGTCAGGTCCACAAGACCATTTTAAACCTAGTGTCATACCAGGTTGAGGACAGTTTGCTGGCTATGAATGACGACCGCTTAAGTCAAGTAGCTGCCATGAGTTTTGACGTTTACTATCAGGAGGTCTATGGGGCCCTCTTAAGTGGGTCGAGTCTCCATATAGCTGATGAAGACTGCAAGCAGTCGCCGGAAGCCTTGCTGGACTTTGTAAAAAGTGAGGGGGTCAACATCATGACTCTGCCAACTGTTTACTTCAAGCATATTGGATCAGACGACAAGCTCCTCAAGGCCCTACCGGGGTCTCTAGACCATATTATTGTGTCTGGGGAGAAGCTCGTTCTAAGCCGGGCTTGTATAGAGACCCTTAAAGACTTGAATATATGTTTACACAACCAGTATGGACCATCTGAAACCCATGTTGTGACCAGTCTTGAAATGAAACCTGACCAATTAGAGGAAGAACCTTCTATCGGCCGGGTTGTGAAGAATAACCATGTATACATTATGGATAAGCACTTGAGACCTTTACCCGTGGGTCTGGTGGGTGAACTATGTGTTCATGGTCACCATCTTGCCAAGGGCTATATGGATGATGACAAGCTGACTCAGGAGAAATTTATAGATAGTCCCTATGGTCGCCTGTACAAGACAGGTGATATGGCCAAGTGGTTAAGGGATGGCAACCTAGCCTATTGCGGTCGTCGTGATGGTCAGGTCAAGGTAAGGGGCTTCAGGATAGAACTTGGAGAGGTTGAATACAGCCTCTGCCAGTTGACTGGTATAAAGGAGGCAGTAGTCGTTTCAAAGGGAGATGATCTTTTGGCTTATTACGTTGGCCACTACCGAGATCATAAGTCTATCAGGGAAGACCTTCTCATGACCCTACCACCCTATATGGTTCCGAGTGCATCCCTTCAACTGGACCACCTTCCCCTTAGTAAGAACGGCAAGGTGGACAAGAAGAAGCTGCCAGATATAGAAAGACAATCTAAAGAGACTTATCTGCCTGCTAGAAATTCCTTGGATACCGACTTACAAGTCTTGTTTGGCCAGATTCTAGACCTAGAGGATCCTATTTCAATTAAGGATAACTTCTTTGAACTGGGAGGACACTCTCTTAAGGCAACCCTCTTGGTGAGCCGATTGAAGGCCAGTCACCAGGTGGATATCAGGGTCAAGGATATATTTACCTATTCAAGTATTGAGACCCTGTCTGATTATATAGGGACTTTATCTAAGAAGACCCATGAGGCCATTCAGAGGGTTGATGAGGCTGACTGCTACCCTATGTCTTCTGGTCAAAGACGGATGTTTATTATGAATCAATTGGATCCTAATAACACAACCTACAATATGCCTATAGCCCTTGCACTTAGGGGACAGTTAGACAAGGTGAGGCTGGTTGGGGCTTTTGAAGACTTGGTGAAACGTCATGAGGGGCTTAGGACTAGGTTCGGCCTACTTGATGACCAAGCAGTCCAGTTCATAGATCCACCAGAGTCTTATGAACTCAATTTTATTCACAAGACTATAAGAAATGAAGACTTCCATCAAGCCTATAGGGACTTCATACAACCCTTTAACTTGAATAAGGGTCCAGTCTTTAGGCTTGGTCTCTTGCAAGTCGATGATTCCTTAAGTTACCTCTTGGTAGACATGCATCATATCGTATCGGATGGGCAGACCCTGGGCATCATAGTAAATGACTTCTCAAGGTTGTATCAGGGGCAAGTATTAGAGCCTTTGACTTTGACCTATAAGGATTATGCAGTTCATCAGAATCAGCTGGCAATGTCAGAGCAAATGCAAGCCTCTAAGGCCTATTGGCTCAATCAATTTGACAGTCAACCAGTCTTAAACATGTTAACGGATATGCCTAGACCTAATTATAAGTCTTATGAAGGGTCTCAGGTTATTAAGTCTCTGAGCTTAGATTTAAGTAGGCGACTGCGAGATATGGCCCTAAGCCATGATGCCAGCCTGTTTATGGTTATCTTGTCTGCCTTTAATGTTCTGTTGCACAAGTACACCCAGGATGAGACCCTGGTTGTTGGTACCCCAATTGCAGGCCGGCGGGATTCTGACTTGGAGTCAATTGTTGGTCTCTTCATCAATACCCTTGCCATTAAAACTGACCTGGATAAGCATATGACTTATGAGGCCCTCCTGGCTCAGACCAAGGCAGGCTTACTTGAGGCTTATGATCACCAGGATTATCCCTTTGAAGACTTGGTAGAGGATTTGAAGGTTGAGAGGGACACCAGCAGAAATCCCTTGTTTGACGTGATGATTGCCTTCCAAAACTATGAAATGGCTCCCTTGGCCCTAAAGGATTTAAGTATAGAACCCTGTGGGGACAAGAGCAAGGCCTCTAAGTTTGATATGCTTCTTTACGTAGAAGATGAGGATGCCATCAATTTCATCCTGGAATACGATATTAACTTATTCCATGAGGCAACCATAATCAAGCTTCTAGACCGTTTTGTGGGTCTTTTGGATGATTTGACCCAAAGACCTGGGCAAAGGATTGGAGAAATCAACCTGCTGACTGGTGAGGATATTAAGCAGCTGGAATCAATGGCCTATGGACAAGACCAAGTGATAGAGGCAAGTATTTATGCCCAGTTCCTAGACCAGGTCAAGGCCCAGCCCGACTTTGTATGCTTAGAGGACAGCCAGGGCACTTATACCTATGAAAAGCTCTTGGCTTATTCAAGACAAATCGCTTACAAGATTCATCAGGCAGGTCCTGGTCAAACGGTTGCCATTATACTCGATCGGTCTTGTGATATGGTGGCCAGTCTCTTGGCTAGTCAGCAAAACAAGTGTTCAAGTGTCATTATTGATCCAACCTATCCAAGGGAACGGATTCAAACCATTCTTGACCAGTGTGAAATTAAAGCCGTTGTGAGCCATTCAAGGTATGACCAAGTCAGTGATCTGGGGCTTGCTAGGGTAAGGGTTGACCAATTGAGTCAGGATGACCACCAGTGGCCACATATACCCGTTATCAGTGCTAAGGATCCGCTCTATTTAATTTTCACTTCTGGGAGTACGGGTCGCCCCAAGGGGGTTGTTCAGACCCATCAGACCATGAGTAACCTAGTCGCCTACGAGCGAAATCATAGTTTGCTCCACTTGGGTGGAGACCGCCTAAGTCAGGTTGCTGCTATGAGCTTTGATGTTTACTATCAAGAGGTTTATTCAAGTCTCCTATCAGGGTCCTACCTCTATATTGTTGAGGAGAAGACCAAGCTGGCACCAGACCGTTTGATGACCGTTTTAGCTGACAAGGCCATTAATATCTTGACTTTACCTACAGTTTATTTCAAGCACGTGGCATCTGAAAAAGACCTGAGGGATAGCCTGCCGAATACCATCCATCATATCATCGTATCTGGTGAGCAGCTTCTGTTGACAGACCAGGGGATTGACTGGCTGAAGGCTAGGCAAATTACCCTCCACAACCAGTACGGGCCTTCAGAAACCCATGTAGTGACCTGCTTGGAAATGACCGGTGATAGCCTGGTCAAGGCACCATCGATAGGCCGTCCGATTATTAACACGGGCATACACCTATTAGATGATCAACTGAAACCGGTATTACCAGGCTATGTGGGAGAACTATGTGTTAGTGGCCATAACCTGGCCCTGGCCTACAGTGGTCAACCAGATTTAAGCCAAGAAAAGTTCTTAGACAGCCCCTATGGTAGGCTTTATAAGACCGGTGATTTGGCCAGATGGAGACCCGATGGGACCTTGGATTACTGTGGCAGACAAGATGGTCAAGTTAAGGTAAGAGGATTTAGGATTGAATTAGGAGAAGTTGAGCAAAACTTGCTCCTGGTAGACGGGATTAAAACATGTGTGGTCCTTGTCAAAGAAGACAGGCTATTGGCTTACTATACTGGCCAGGTCATGGATGAGGCTGACTTGTCTAAACGCCTAAGTCGTCACTTACCTGACTATATGCTACCTACTAACTACCAACATATGGACCAGTTACCCATGACAGCCAATGGCAAAGTCAACCGGTCTTTGTTACCTGAAATAATGAAAGAGACTCAGGGCTTGGTGGGCCCAAGAAACAAGAGGGACCAAGACCTAATTGATATTTATAAGGATATTCTATCCATAGAGGGAGACTTGAGCATAGAGGATAATTTCTTTGACCTAGGCGGTCACTCCCTCAAAGCCACCCTCATGGTTTCAAGAATCAGGAAGGTCTGCCAAGTGGATGTTGGCTTAAAGGATATATTCTCAGCCCCTACAGTAAGGGCCTTGTCGGATCATTTGGATTCTCTTGTAGACCAAGGATTTGTTGGCATACCAAGGGCTGATAAGAAGCTTTATTATCCCATGTCATCTCCTCAAAGGAGGATGTATCTTGTCAATCTTATGGATAAGACCTCTTTGAATTACAACATGCCCCTCATACTAGAACTAAAGGGCAGCCTGTCTTATGACCACCTAAGACATGCCATGGAAAGCCTTCTGGAGAGGCATGAGATTCTCAGAACCAGTTTTACAATTTACAACAAGGAACCCGTACAGATGGTCCACCCACTGGCTGATGTAGACTTCTATATTGACCAGGAAGAGTTAGGTGACGAAGACCTTGAAACATGCATTAAGGACTTCATTCAACCCTTTGATTTGGGGGCGGGCCTACTGATTCGGTGTAAGCTACTTGAGTTTTCAAGAGACCATCATTACCTGATGGTTGACATGCACCACATTGCGACGGATGGTATCAGTATGTCTATCATCATGGAGGAGTTTAGTCGTCTCTACAAGGGGGATACTTTAGAAGCCTGTAAGATACAATACAAGGACTATGCCCAGTGGCAGATGGACTTAGCTGGATCCGACAAGATTTCAAAGGCTCAAGCCTATTGGTTAAATGTCTATAAGGATGGGGTACCAGAAGTGGACCTCCCAATCAAGAAAGACAGACCCAAGCTACAGGACTTCAGAGGAGAAACCATTGATTTTGATCTGAATCCTGCCCTTAGTCAAAAGCTCTACGACCTATGTCACCAAACTGGGACAACCCCCTTTATTGTCCTTCTGTCAACGTATTACTTGCTCTTAAGCAGACTGACAGGACAAAGGGATCTTGTGGTTGGGACACCTGTATCTGGTCGTGATCATGATGACTTGAAGCAAGTTATAGGCATGTTTGTAAACACACTGCCCCTGAGGGGGAGTCTTAAGGAAGAAGAATCCTATATGGACTTCCTGACTAGAACCAAAGATCAGGTCCTGGATAGTTTAGAGAATGGCATCCTTGCCTTCGAGGATATCCTAGACCTATTGAAGTACAAAAGAAGGCTTGGTCGAAATCCTATGTTTGATGCTGTTTTCAGTATGGTGAATACCTTTGATAAGCATCAGATAATAGACCTAGACCAGCTGCAAGTGAAGGCCCTTGAGTCAGGGAATAAGGTGTCAAAGTTTGACTTGACCTTGAGTGCTATAGAGATTGAGGATAGGATTCATATGAATTTCAACTACTCTAGCCAACTCTTTGACCAAGATATGATTACTGAATACATTAATACCTACTTAGACCTTTTGGAGGCTGTCTTAATGGATAAAGATCAGACAATTAAGAGTTTACTAGAGCCATCTGGTAAACAGGAAAATGAGTATTTTGATAAAGTCATTTATGACTTCAACCGGACAAGCAGAAAATACAATAATGAACAAACCTTGCATGGCCTCTTTGAGGGGACTGCTAGGTATTTCGGGGACAATATTGCCCTCGTCGATGGAGACCATGAGCTTTCTTATGAAAGTCTGGATAGACAGGCCAACTTCAGGGCTAAGCAGCTTGCTGATCATGGTGTGGGTCTAAAAGATAGGGTTGGCTTAATCTACAAGCCCTCTAGGGACATGATTGTCACCATCTTGGCAGTTTTAAAGCTAGGAGGGACCTATGTTCCTATGGATGCCAAGTCGCCCCTTGACCGTCTAGCTTACCAGGTTGAGGATGCTGGTCTAAAGTTAGTCATGACTTCTCAAGACCTCTATCCAGGGCTTGTTGATAAGTTCCCATGTCATCAACCGGTGGTTGGTTTAGAGGGAGAGTTAGATGAGGGACCAAGCTCATGCACAGACCATTCCCTTGGGGCCTACTGTATTTATACCTCAGGGACCTCAGGTCGCCCTAAGGGGGTCCTTGTAGAGCATGGCCAGGTTATGAACACCCTCAACTGGTTTAAGAGACGTTACAAGATGAGCCAGTTCGACCGCCATATATTAACAACTAGCTACACCTTTGATCCGAGTGTAGAGCAAATATTTGCGACCTTATCGTCTGGTGGGACACTTTATATACCAAGTCGAGAAACCCTCTTAAATCCCAATAAATTCAATAGTTACCTTGAGGAAAATGAAATCAGCCTATTAAATCTGACCCCTCAGTTGATGGATGTTTTAATCCAGAAACCCAACAGGGATAACCACATCAGACACCTGATTTCAGGAGGAGAACGCTTGGCTCCTGGCTTGAAGAACAGGATTCTTGATTTAGGATACGATCTTCACAACCATTATGGACCGACGGAGTGTTCTATTGATGCAGTTGCCTGCAAGGCGACCTATGATAAAGATGTTATAGGGCGGCCGATTGACAATGCCAAGGCTTATGTCTTGGACGACCAGGGTCAGCCCCTTGATGTGGGCCAGGCTGGCGAGCTCTTCCTCGCATCGCCGGGACTGGCTAGGGGCTATATCAATCAGGAAGAGTTGACTCAGGACTGCTTCATCCCATGTCCCTTTGTTCCGGGCGATACCCTTTACAAGACTGGTGACCGGGTTCAGTGGGACCCTGAAGGCGATCTGGTCTTCCTTGGTAGGGTGGACAATCAGGTGAAAATTAGAGGACATAGGGTGGAACTGGCTGAAATTGAGTCCAACTTGTTGGACTACCCGGGTATTTCTCAGGCCCTTGCCCTTTATGAAGAAAATCCAAGCTTACTGATAGCCTACATCATCTGTCATAGAGAGGTAGACAATATAAGTGTGATGTCCTTCTTAGAGGACCGACTACCCGGATACATGGTCCCAGACCATATCATTCAAGTCAAGAATTTCCCCCTTACCAGCCACGGCAAGGTGGACAAGACCCTCCTACCAGGGCCACAAGTATCGAGAGACCAAGTAGGGGCCTATCAGGATGAAACGATGACAAAGCTTGGACACATACTTGAGGATCTTTTAAATGTGGAAGGGCCCCTGGGTCAAACAGAAGACTTCTTTGACCTAGGAGGGAACTCCCTGACCGCTGCTATTTTTATCTCAAGGGTTCACGAGACCTTTAATGTGGACTTGTCCTTAAATGCAGTCTTTGAGTTTTCTAGTCTTCAAGGACTTTATGACCAGATCACAGGCTTGAACCAGTCAGACCATGAAGCCATAAGGCCAGTGGATGTGGCTGAAGACTATGACCTATCCTCAGCCCAGCAAAGAATCTACCTGTTACATAATATGGATTCAGTGGGAGTCACCTATAATATGCCCATGGTTCTGGCCCTTAGGGGCCAGGTGGACCTGGGACGTTTAGAGGGGGCAATTAGACAAGTAATCCAGCGTCACGAATCTTTAAGAACTAACTTTATCAGTAAAGAGGGTCAGATTAAGCAAGTCATCAGACCCTACCTAGATAACTTGTGGTCTCTGAAGGTTAAGAGACTGGGTCAAGACCAAGTAGACCAGGCGATAAGTGACTTTATTAGGCCCTTCGACTTGGCTGATGATCTCTTGTTTAGGGCAAATCTATTCCAAGTATCAGGAGACCAGGCCTACCTGATGGTAGACTGCCATCATATCGTTGCAGATGGATTCTCGATGAAGATTATACAGGAGGACTTCCTTAACTTCTATGGGGGCCATAACTTAAAGGACCTGGCCCTGCACTACAAGGACTTTGCTCATTGGCAAAACAAGCAACAGGCATCAGGGGTCTTGAAGGAAGGAGAGGCCTACTGGAAGCAGGTCTTCGAGGAGCCCCTTGAAGTCCTGGACCTTCCCTTTGACTTCCCAAGACCAAGCCTTCAATCCTACCAGGGGGACCGTGTTGATTTCACCTTGGAAGAGGACTTGACCCAGGGCCTTCTTGACCTGGGACATAAGAAGCAGGCTACCCTCTTCATGGTGGTCCTGGCCACTTTTGACCTGCTCTTAAATAAGTATAGTGGTCAATGTGACCTGGTGGTTGGTAGTCCTGTTGCAGGACGTCACCACAGTGACTTGGAAGAAGTGGTCGGTATGTTTGTGAATACCATGGCTATACGTCAAAAACTTGATGTGACTTCAAGCTTCAATGACTTCCTTGACCAGGTTAAGGCGACTTGCTTACAGGGATTAGACCATAGTCATGTGGCCTTTGATGACCTTGTGGCTGGGTTAGATCTTAAAAGAGATCCAAGCCGAAGTCCTGTTTTTGATGTTATGTTTAGCCTTCAGAATATGCCCCAGCATGACCAAGCCTTAGACTTGGGTGACCTAGATATTAGCTATTACCCATCCAAGCTAGCAGTAGCTAAGTTTGATCTTACACTTGCAGGGCATTTACAGGGCGGCTGCCTACAAATGAGCTTTGAATATGCAACCAGTCTCTTTAAGAGAGAAACCATAGAGAAGATGGTAACTCATTTCAAAGGTCTCATAAGGGCTCTGCTGAGAGACCCAGACCAGGTCATGGGTGAAATTAGTCTTTTAAGCCAAGAAGAGATAAGAAGACATATGGACCTACTTAGGGGACCGGCCAAGGTCTATGAGCAGGGGGTGACCCTTCCTGGGTTAGTCGATAGACAGGCAAAAAGCCATAGGGAGAAACTGGCCCTCTTCCATGAGGGGGAGACAATGACCTATGGTGACTTGATGGACTTGAGTCATGGCTATGGTCTTGGATTGACCAAACTAGGCTTAGAGGGAGGCTATATTGGCCTTTACATGAAGCCTGGATTTGATATGATTCTTGCCATGCTGGCGGTTATGAAGGCTGGTGGGGCCTATGTTCCTATCTATATAGGTTCTCCCGTGGACAGGGTCAACTACATGATAGAAGATGCCAATATGGCCTGCATCCTGACAAGCAAGGACTTACAACTGGAAGGTGCTAGGTGTCAAGTCATAAGCCTAGACCAAGTCGAATGTGTTCAGGGAGGTGAGTTAGAGAGTCCAAATGAGTCGAAGCCAGCCTACTTAATCTATACATCTGGTACGACTGGTCAGGCTAAGGGGGTTCTTATGGGCCACCAGCAAATCTTAAATACCCTCTTCTGGTACCAAGAGGCTTATGGTCTTGGTGAGCACACACGCCATGTGCTAACAACTAACTATGCCTTTGACCCAAGTGTTGAACAGATATTTGCAACCCTTATTTCAGGGGGGAGTCTATACATTCCTGGGGATGAGGATATGAGTCATCCAAGGACTTTCAACCAGTTTATCAAAGACCATGAAATTAACATCCTAAACTTGACCCCTCAACTGATGGGGATTCTAGTGGATGAGGAAAATAAGAATAATCACATCAGAACCCTGATTACTGGAGGTGAAAAACTACCAAATGATATCAAGTATAGAATCTTAAATCTGGGTTATAAGCTCTTTAATCATTATGGACCCACTGAGTGTGGCGTGGATGCATTGGTAGCCAAGGCCTCTTATGAAGAAGAAGTGATTGGTCGTCCAATTGCCAATACCAGGGTCTATATCTTGGATGCCAACAAGCAGCCTGTTCCTATGGGAGTCAAGGGTGAAATTCATATGAGCGGACCTAGTTTGGCTTTGGGGTATTTGAATAAGCCAGACCTAACAGAAGCAAAGTTTACTCAAAACCCTTGGCATCCTGGCCGCCTCTATGCGACTGGTGATTATGGCCATATGAGACCAGATGGTCAGATCGTTTACCGGGGTAGGGTGGATAGGCAGGTCAAGGTGAGGGGATTTAGAATCGAGCTGCAGGCCATAGAGAACATCCTGGTGGCCCTAGAAGGAGTGGACCAAGCCCTTGTAAGAGTTAAGAAGGGGGCCTTATCAGCCTATGTGATTGGACCTGAACCACTTGATATGGATGGGATAAAGAAAAGCTTAAAACAAGTATTGCCGGCTTATATGGTCCCTAAAAAGATGATTCAGTTACAGACCCTGCCCATGACTCAAAACGGCAAGGTGGACGAAAGAGCCCTTCCTGACATAGGCAAGCAAGGGGGAGAGATTGTAGAGGCGACCAATGATATAGAGGATAAGTTGCTTAAAATCTATCAAGATGTTTTAAAAATAGACCATGCCATAGGCATCCGAGATGATTTCTTTGACTTGGGGGGCAATTCCCTAACCGCAGCGGTAATGGTAGCCCAGATTCACCAGGTCTTTGACATTGTACTCCCCATTAGAACAGTCTTTGAGTATCCAAGTGTTGAGGGGCTGGCCAGCCAGATTCCCCTTGTGGACAAGAGCCACTTTAAGGCTATTGAGCTAGCCAAAGTTGCCAGAGACTACCCCTTGTCATCAGCACAAAGTAGGATGTACATTCTAAATCAGTTGGATCCTGATGGGATTAACTACAATATGCCTATGGTCCTAACTTTAAAGGGAAGACTAAATCATGAAAAAATTGAAGGGGCAATTAGGGGTCTAATCCAAGGCCATGAATCACTAAGAACCAAATTTGTCTTAAAAGCTGGACAGCCTAGACAGGTTATAAGACCCTATCAAGACGACTTATGGTCTCTTAAAGAAAAAGAGATAGATAGTCAAGCTCTAGATACCTCTATTAAAGACTTCATTAGACCCTTTGATTTAGAGAAAGACCTACTCTTTAGGTGTCAACTGCTGGTGCTTGCCAGTGATCATGCCTACCTGATGGTAGATTGCCACCATATCATTTGTGATGGCCTCTCTATGGATGTGATAAAAAATGACTTTATAAAACTCTACAAGGGACAGGAGCTTGAGGTGGCCAGGTTGCAATATAAAGACTATGCAAGCTGGCAAATATCCAGAGAAGGAGGACTTCTAGCGGATAAAAGCTACTGGCAGGGTGTCTTCTCTGAAAGTGTTGAGACCCTTGACCTCCCCTACGACTATAGTCGACCAGCCCTCCAATCCTATGAGGGGGATAGGGTGGACTTCATCCTAGACCAGGACTTAAGCCAGGCCTTGATCGACTTAGGACGGACAACACAATCCACCCTCTTTATGGTCCTCTTGGCAAGTTTTAATATCTTCTTGAGCAAATACAGTGGTCAAAGAGACCTGGTGGTTGGGAGTCCTATTGCTGGACGTGACCACAAAGATTTAGAGGGAATGGTGGGCATGTTTGTCAACACCCTTGTCCTGAGACAGCGGGTAGAGTCAAACCAAAGCTTTGAAGACTTCCTTGGCCAGGTCAAGGAGACAACCCTCCAAGGATTGGCTCATAGTAGTCTAGCCTTTGAGGATGTCATTGACCTGGTGGCTCCAAAGCGGGATACCAGTCGTAACCCCCTCTTTGACGTCATGTTTTCTATGCAAAACACAAGCAAGGACTCAGAACAGGTAGATCTTGGTGACCTGGAAGTCAGCTATTATGGCCTTGAGACACCAGTCGCTAAGTTTGACTTAACCCTATCAGGTGTTGTCCATAATTCCTGCTTACACATGAGTTTTGAGTATGCCACTATCCTCTTCAAGAGGGAAACTATTGAAGGCATGGTCTCGTGTTTCAAGACCCTCTTAGGGGGGATTGTAGCGTCTCCCAAGGAAAAACTTCATAAGCTGAGTCTCTTGACTCCTGACCAGGTCCGTGACCTATTGGACCTCTCAAAGGGTCCAGACCTTGATTATGACCAAGAGACCAATTTGATACAGGCATTCAATCAGGTCGTTAGGACCTATGGATCCAATCCAGCAATCTGCTATAAGAAAGATCAGATGACCTATCAAGACCTAGCATACCAATGTGAGAACTGGAGTAGGGGACTTACAGAAATAGGGGTTGAGGGACGGTGTGTTGGTCTTTATATGAAGCCGGGTCCAGAAATGATACAGGCTTGTCTGTCTATCATGAAGGCTGGCGGAATTTATGTTCCCCTATATGTTGGTTGGCCCCAGGAAAGAATTGCATATGTGGTTGAAGATGGAGACTTAGCCTGTATCCTAACAGATGATTTAAGTTTTAACAACCAGAGCTTACCAGTCCTGCAACTTTCAGACCTGAAGCCTAAGGGACCTGTGCAACTACCTGCTCTAAATGGAGCAAGTCCAGCCTATGTTATCTACACATCAGGGACAAGTGGCCAGGCCAAGGGGGTTATGGTCAGCCACCAGCAAATTCTCAATACCTTGACCTGGTATCGAGACCGGTATCAGATGGATGAAAGTTACAGCCACATATTAACAACAAATTGTGCCTTTGACCCAAGTATAGAGCAAATATTCACCACCCTTTTAAGTGGTGCCTGCTTATATATTCCGCAAGAAGATGACCTGTCAAATGCCAGGGCCTTCAACCGGTTTATTAGGGACCAAAAGATTAATATGGTTAATTTGACGCCCCAACTCATGGGCCTTCTAATGGACGAGGACAATAGCGAGAACCACATCAAGTACGTGATTTCAGGAGGAGAGAAGCTACCCAGTGATATCAAGAAGAGAATTCTTGACCTGGGCTATGACCTCCATAACCACTATGGACCAACAGAGTGTGGGGTAGATGCCTTGGCCGGTCAGATGACCTATGAGTATGATACGATAGGTCGGCCTATTGCCAATACAAGGGTCTATATCTTGGATGAAGACCTAGAACTTCTTCCTATAGGAGCCAGGGGCCAGCTTTATATTTCTGGGCCCGGCCTTGCAAGTGGCTATTTGAATAAGCCTGACTTAAGCCAGGAAAAGTTTATTATCAACCCTTGGCATCCTGGCCGCCTCTATGCAACCGGGGACTATGGTCGACTAAGACCCGATGGACAGGTGGTCTACCTGGGCCGTAATGACAGCCAAGTGAAGGTAAGGGGCTTCCGTATCGAGCTAGATGCCATAGTGACTAGGTTGCTTGAGCTTAAGGACATTGACCAGGCCCATGTAGACCTGGATGGACAAAACATTCTTGCCTATCTAGTTGGTAAAGCCGGTCTGGACTTAGAAGATATCCAAGGGGCTTTAAAAAAAGCCCTGCCAGCCTACATGGTGCCTGGTCATATGGTTCAATTAGATCAGTTGCCACTAACAGAAAATGGTAAGTTAGATAAAACAAAACTTCCTAGAGTACAGACTAGGATTGACCAGGACAATGAAAGGCCTGAATCAGCCTTAGAAGAATCACTCCAGCAAATATTCACCCATGGACTGGGCTTGTCAGATCCTGTTGGAATGAAGCAGAACTTCTTTGACCTGGGAGGCCATTCATTGATGATTATCAAGGTCATTAATAAGATTAACCAGGTCCACCAAGTTGAGGTACCCTTTAAGGTCTTTTATGAGCATGCTAGTGTAAGAGAACTCGCTCGATGGATGGACAGGGGGCAAGCAGCTTCTGTTGGTTGGGTAGAGCCTTATGAGGAGATGGACTACTATCCCTTATCCTATAATCAAAAGCGCCTGTGGTTGGTTCATGAGATTGATAAAACCAACACGGCCTACAATATGCCATCTATGATCACTTTCAACCAGGGGGTTGATGAGGAACGCATTAAAGAAGTGGTTCAGTTACTCGTGGCTAGGCATGATAGCTTAAGAACGACCTTCCACCAGGTCGGAGGAGAGGCCAAGCAAAAAATTCATGACAGCCTCCCTCTTCCCTATGAGTTTATTGACCTTTCTCAAAAGGAGGATGATCAGAGAGAAAGCTTAAGGAAACAAGTCTTTGAACATGAAGTGACTAGACAGTTTGATTTTGGTCAGGGCTTATTTGTTGTTAAGTTAATCAAGCTTGGCCAGGGGACTTATGACCTAGTCTTTAATATGCATCATATTATATCCGATGGTCAATCTATGGATATTTTAAGACGGGAGTTCCAAGCCTTATATGAGTCTGGTCAAGACTTGGAGGAATTGAAAATTCAATACAAGGACTATGCCCTTTGGCAAAACAGGTATATTGCAGACCGTGAGGTGAGGGGGGCGTATGGAGACTTCTGGAAGACCAACTACCAGGAAAAATTGACAATGAACCTACCCTATGACTATCCTTTGAAAGGAGGGGAGACCATAGAGAAAGACACTGATTCATTGGAAGTATTCCTTGCACCAGAGGCTTATGAGGCCATGGTTAGCCTGTCTAGGCTGAATCAAACCACCCTCTTCTCTAGCCTGTTTACAGTCTTTAATGTCATTTTATCTAGGGTAACCCATCAGGATCAGTTGTTAACGCTCCTACCTAGTTTTGGACGTTCAAAGGAGGGGCTAGACCAGATAATTGGCTTCTTTGTCAACTCGGTCATTACTGTTCAAAGGGTCAATAAGGAGGCTTCCTTTATTGATAATCTTAAGGCAATTAATCAATCAACCTTGACCTATTTTGATTATCAAAACTATCCCTTGGAGCTTATTTTGGAGGACTTGAACCAAGCTTATCCTCATGTGCCGGTTGTCTTCAATATGTTAACCTTTGACGACCTGGCCAGACAGAGGGAAATAGAGTCCTTTGAACCAGTTTATAGAGAGTTCGAAGCTGAAGCCAAGGCTGAATTAGCCTTGTATGTCACTGAATATAAGAACAGTGTCGGCATAAAACTCTGTTACTGGAAAAAGTTATTCAAGAAAGAGACCATAGACTATATCTTAAACCAATACCTTCAAGGTTTGACCTTCTTTGGAAGTCAACCCCACGCTTGTATCAATGAGTTTGGTCAAAAGAAGAAAAGAAGGAGAAGAAAGTAGGGTAGGTCCTGCTAGCCATTTGGCTAGCGGGGACTTACATTCATCTAAGGCTTACAGGTTTGTAATCCTTTTAACGGGGGCTAAGAATGAAAATAATAAATAAATTTTTAGATCAGGTTATCAAAAGACCTGACAAGCTCTGCTTGGTGTCAGAGCGTAAAGAACTCACCTATGAGGAGGTTAACCTAAGGAGTGACCAGCTGACAGGAAGACTACAGGCTACCATGGCTGACCAGGATCATATTGGTCTTTTGATGGGACAAGATGTGGATATGGTCATTGCCATGTTGGCCTGTCTTAAAGGCGGCCAGACCTACATCCCCTTGTCGCCAGATTATCCCATCCATCGTTTGATGGGTATGATTGAAGAAGGGGAAATTAAGGGACTTATTGTTGAGGCGTCTTATATGGATCTTTATGAGCAAATGCTTAAGATTCAGCCAGACCTCAAGGGAATTTTTCTTGATAACCTGGACCAGGAGAGGCCTGGTCAGTCAGCAGAGAGAGGGGCTCTCGCATACATCATGTACACATCAGGGTCTACAGGCAAGCCTAAGGGGATCATGCAGACCCAGGATAACATGGCCTATTTTGTGGACCAATACATAAAGAATATGGACCTTGGCCCAGAAGACCGGATGACATTATTCTCTAATTACTGTCATGATGCTTCGGTTATAGATATTTATGCCTGCCTGTGTTCTGGTGCCAGCCTTTATATCATTGATTTTAAGACCACGACAACCATGGACCAAATTGCTGATTTTGTTAACAAGCACCAACTTACCTTATGGCATTCAGTACCCTCGGTGTATCGGTCCTTTATGGCCTATACCCAGGCAGATACAAGCTGTCCCAGCCTTAGGAGACTTGTTTTAGGAGGCGAGGCTTTGGTCGCGTATGATGTTCAAAGGCTCAAGACCAAGTTCCCCAATAGTGACTTATACAACCTTTATGGGCAAACAGAATCTTCTTACAACTCTGGTTTCCTATACCAGGGAGATGAGGAGGATGTGGACCTTTGTCTAGGTCCTGCCAACCAGGGGATTGAAATGTTTATCATGAACGAGGAGGGGGAAGAAGCAGATCCTTTTGAGTTGGGTGAAATAGTAATCGTCAATGGAGGGATTGCCCTAGGTTACTGGCAGGATCCAAAACGAAGCCAGGAGGTTTTTGACCTGGAAGACCCAGAGGAAAGAATGTATTACACTGGTGACCTTGGTAAATTATTAGCCGATGGGACCATTCGCTTTGAGGGTAGGAAGGATAGTCAAGTCAAAATTAGGGGATATCGAGTGGAATTAGGAGAGATAGAGAGTGCTCTAATGAAGCTGGAAGGAGTAAAGGGAGCAGGTCTTCTTTACCATAAGGATCAAGACCAAGACCTTCTTCATGCATTTGTTGAAGGTGAGATTAGTGAGGACTGGTCAAATGCCTTGAAGAAGGTCCTGCCGGACTATATGATCCCCAATCAAGTACAACTTGTAGACCAATTGCCGACAACAAACACTCAAAAGTTGGATCGTTTGGCTCTTAAATCCATGCTCAAGCAAGAGACACCCGACCTTGTTCCTGTAGAAAGTGAAACTGAAAAAGTCTTGGAAGCTATTATTATGGACCTGCTCAAGCTCTCACAACCACTTGGAAAAAAGGGAGACTTTTTTGCCCTGGGTGGACATTCTTTAAAAGCAACTCAATTGGTCAGTAGGATCCATGAGGCCTTTGATGTCAACCTGGCCATAGCAGATATTTTTGACCAGCCTAGATTAGACCAACTAGCCAGTTTAATAGATCAGGGAGCAAGAGAGGAGTTTGTTACTATTACACCTGCTCCTCATAAGGATTATTATCCCATGTCCTCTATCCAAGAGCGTCTATACCTGGTTCAGGAGCTTGAAAAGGACTCGGTTGCCTATAACCTCCCCATGATTTTAAGGTTTGAAGGTGCTATGGATGTTGACAAGTTGAGGGAGAGTTTTAAGCAATTGATTCAAAGACATGAGGCCTTAAGAACCTCTTTTGCATATAAAAATGACCAGGGGATCCAAGTGATTCATCCTATGGACCAGGTGGTTGTTGATTTCGACTATGAGCAGGTGGATGAAGTGGAACTGGATAATAGACTAAATGCCTTTATTCAACCCTTTGACTTGTCAAAGGCCCAGTTAATCCGCATCAAAGTGATGAAGGTTAAGGAGAGTTTGAGCTATGTCCTAGCTATTGACCTTCATCATATCATTACAGATGGTGTATCAAACCGCTTGATTATGGAGGAGGTTATTCGCCTCTATAACGGACAAGTATTAGAACCCGTAAGCTTGCAGTACAAGGACTTTTCCCACTGGCAAAACCAGGTCATGGACCAAGAAGCCTTCAAGGACAAGTTGTGCTACTGGAAAAACTTACTTGACCCACACTTAGACCAATTAACCTTAAATACAGATTTCCTAAGACCTAGGATTAAGTCCAGTCAGGGTGGCCAAGTCAATAAAACCCTATCCCTAGAGTTAAGTCAAAAGATGCAGAACTTTAGCCAGGCAACAGGGGCCAGTCACTACATGATCATGCTTGCTGCCTTTACTGTTTTACTACACAAGGACAGTGGGCAAAAGCATATTGTCATTGGATCACCACTTGCTGGTAGATTGCACTCGGATCTTTCTGGGATTGTAGGGGCCTTCATCAATACCCTGCCTATGTACAATAGGGTAGATGCCAGTTTATCCTTCAGTGACTTCCTAAGTCAAGTGAAGGCCAATGCCCTAGAGGCTTATGACCACCAGGAGGTTCAGTTTGATGATATAGTCAAGGTAGTGGATCGTCCTAAGGACCTGTCTCGTCATCCTATTTTTGATGTGATGTTAAGGATCAATAACATGGACAATATAGGGGATGACTTGTCTCTTGAGGGCTTGACCTTAAGTCACTATGGTGATACAGAGAGTCAAGAAAAGTTTGATTTAACCCTGACCTGCGACCAGTGGCAGGGGGCTTACCGGTTAAACTTTTCTTATGCCACTTGCTTGTTCAAGCAGGCAACGATTGATCGTTTGTCCGAAAACTTGATTAAGATTTTAGACCAAGTATGTGACCAGCCGGACCTTAAAATAAAAGAAATCAGTTACTGGGAAGTCAATGAGAAGATGGCTCTTGATCAAAGATTGTCTGACTTGTCCTATGAGGCTTATTGTAATCATGGGCCTAAGCAATGTCTTCAAGACCTCCTAAGAGCTAGTTTTAAGAAAAACACAGGCAAGACGGCTATTGAAAAAGGGGATCTAAGCTACAACTACATGTGGCTAGACGATGAATCAGACAGGGTCTATACAAGGCTTGTGAATGAAGACTTGAAGGCTGGTGATCGGATTGGTCTGGTCTTATCAGATCCTGTAGAAGTTGTGGTTCAAATGTTGGCAATCTTCAAGGGGGCCTATGTTTATGTGCCCTTAAATCCTAGTTTTCCTGATGGCATGTTAGCTTCTATGATTGAAGGAGTTGACTTCATTATCTCAGACAAGACCAATCTGGAAAGAGTTAAGGCCCTGACAAAGACCAGGCTCCTGTTGGCTGAGGAGTCAAGGGCAGCCGAGCCAGTAGCCCCTTATCCAACTTACAAGTGGGAAGATGACTTGTATGTTTGCTTTACATCTGGAACGTCAGGACAAGCCAAGGGGATAGTAGGCTGGAACGGTGCCTTGAAGCATTTCATAGACTGGGAGAAGGCTTATACCCAGGCTAATGAGAGGGTTAGAGTGGGCCAGCTAACCAATTACTCTAACGATGCTTATTTTAGAGATATCCTCTTGCCTCTTAGTCTTGGAGGAACCATTGTCATGCCTGAAAGACCAGTCAAGGAATCATCTCAAGAGGACTTGACAACTTGGTTGACTGAGAAGGGGGTCAGTCTGCTTCACTGTACACCAAGTCTCTTTAATATTTTTAACCACAAGGACTTAAGAGGGGAGGATTACCCCCACCTAGACCAGGTTCTTTTAGCAGGTGAGCCAGTCATCAAAGATGATATCAGAAGGTTTTATGATAAGAAGCCTAACACAAGAGTTACCAACCTCTATGGGACTTCAGAAACGACCCTGGTAAAGATGTATCACGAAATTAAAAAAGAAGACCTCGCTTATAAGCAGGTGCCCATAGGCCAGCCTATGTCAGATACAGAAATTGTAATTGTTAGAGATCAAGTCCTCTTACATGAAAATGAGGTTGGTGAGCTATGGGTTAAAAGCCCCTACTTAACCAGGGGATACCTAAATAACATGGAACAGACTCAAGAAAAGTTTGTTAGTCTGCCTGGGATTGATGGCCTCTTCTATAGGACTGGGGACCTAGCCGTTAAGGATCCGTCTGGTTTTTACTATTATATGGGACGGATGGATGACCAAGTTAAAATAAGAGGGAACCGGGTTGAGCTATCAGCAGTGGACAATACACTTATGCAGCTTAAGGGGATGATTAAGACCTATACCTGCATTCTGAAAAAACCTGATCCTAGGATTGTGGTCTATTATCAATCGGATGTGGACTATAACCATTCTGATATCAAGAACCATTTGGGACACTACCTGCCTGACTATATGGTGGCCAGTCAATCCCTACAAGTAGATGGCTTTGACTTAAATGAAAATGGCAAGGTCAACAGACACCGGTTACCTGAAATGAGAAAAGAAGATCCGAGTCAGGCCTATGTACCTGTGTCAACCCATACCGAGAAGGTTATTGAATCGTGTTTTAGGGAGGTGCTTGATATTAGGGAGGCTATCAGTATTAAGGATAATTTCTTTGATATTGGTGGTCACTCCCTTGCCTTGTTAAAACTAGCAGACCTCATAAGACGACGATTAAACTTGGATGAACTCTTGTTGATTGACCTGTATGAGAATCCAACCATTGAAGAGATGGCTGCTCATATTACTTCAGATGACAATCAAAACAGAATTTTTTATGAGTTAACCAAGAATAAGAATAATCCTGTTACAGTTTATGCTGTTCCCTATATGGGTGGGGATGCCTCTTGTTTCGGCGCCCTGGCCAGGGAGATGGACCGATCACAATCAGGGATTACCCTCATGTCAACATCCATATTTGATATAGGGTCTGAAGTGGATGGACAAGTATTAACGGTTGAGAGGTTTGCAAGACAAAGGGCTGAGGAGATAAAGGCCCAGGGCCATGAGAATGTTTTTGTCTTAGGCCATTGTGGAGGATCAGTGCTGGCCATAGCCCTTGCTGACGAACTCAAGCGTATGAAGGTACCCTTTAAGGGCATCATAGCCAGTGGTTTAGTGATTGGAAGAGAACCCAATAAAATAAGAGTTGATGCCTTGAAGAGGCGGTCGATTCGACAGTTTATTGTCATGCTCAACGGCCTTGGCTTTGTGGATAAGTTGACAGTAAGGGTTGCGAAAAAATATAGGAATGCCCTTATAGAAATGATTTCATACCGTTATAGACGAAAGAAAAAAATCAGTCACCGGATCTTCAAGCATAAGACTCCGCTCTTCAGTATTGTTGCTAGACGTGACCCTGAGACATTTAATCACAAGTATGGTCATAAGGCTTGGAAACGATATTCTAGACGGGTTAAGCATATTGTAATCGAGTCTAGGAGTCATTACTTCATTGCCAATAATGCTGATCTTTATACAGAAGAATTGGTAGGATTTATGACTGAAATGGGTATTTTAGACAAGAAATACTTGAGTCAAACAGAGGTAGAAACAGTCCAAACGAGGATTAACTAAGGAGATGTTAAATGAATAAAATATATAAGAGGGGCCTAGTCCTGGTCTTAATCCTGGCCCTTTGCCTTGCTCATGTAGGATTCGGTCAGCAGGAAGACCTGTCTAGGGTTGATGAAATAGATGCTTATATTAGGGACAATTTCAAGAGCTTGAAGGTGCCTGGCCTAAGTGTTGGTATTGTGGAAAAGGGTGAGGTTCATTACCTGAATTACGGTGTGAAAGACCTTGAGACAAAAGAAAGGGTTGACCAGACCACACGATATGAGATTGCCTCCATATCCAAGTCCTTCACGGCTTTGGGAGTCGCAAGCTTAGAGAGTCAGGGCCTGATAAACTTACAAGACCCAGTGTCCATGTACATTGATGACTTCCACGGTCTTTTCCAAGGTAGTCGATATGAGATCACAATCGGTGAGCTCCTTTATCATACCAGTGGATTTGGTGTAGAAACCATCTCCATCTTTAGGGAAGACACAAGTCCTGATGCTTTAATGAAAATTGCTCAAAGTCTATCAGGGACTGAGTTGGAGAGAGAGCCCAGTCAGGCATTTGAGTATGCGACCATTAACTATGCCGTTCTGGGAGCAATCATTGGTCAGGTAACGGGTCAGTCCTACCAGGATTACATGATGGAGGAAGTTATTGGACCCCTAGGGATGGGATCGACCTTCATAGGGGATACTGAGGGCAAGACCAACATGGCCCAGGGGCATAAAATTAGTTTTTTTGCCCCCAAGGCCTTTGCCTCTCCTAAGTTTAGAAACAATGACCCAGCCGGCTATATTGTATCCAGTGCAGAAGATATGGTCGAGTATATACGGTTCCAGGTGGGCTTAAAACAGACCGACTTATCAGACTTACTCGAAAAGTCACATGCTGCCAACACCAATGTTGCCAATTTCGCTGGCAGGTTTTATTCTTATGGCTGGTTTAATGAGCTGAATGGATTTAATGAACTGACTCACGGGGGCATGAATCCTAACTATGCAACCTATATTTCCATCAATGAGAACCTTGAAAGTGGCATCATTATACTATCCAATGCAAACTCAGATAATATAGCTGAGTTTGGAGCCATCCTAGCTAGGGCCTTGTATGGTGGTGATTTTGAAGTGATTCAAAACAGGGCTGGAGCCCTAGACACGCCCTTGTCGGCCTTTGCCATCGTATTCTCAGTGGCTCTCTTGGTCGTAGTCGCCTTGTGGGTATTCATTATTTATGAAGTCATTAAGAAGAAGAGAACTAGGGGCTTTGAAAGAGGTAGCATAAAGAAGATTATTTTCTTTATCATTTTTAACATCCCCCTATGCTATGGAATTTATATTTTCCCAAAGGCAGCAGGTGGATTTGACTGGTATACGGTCCTAAGGTGGTCAACAACTAGCCTGAAAACCTGTACCCTCTTAATAGTAGCCAGTGTCATTATGTGTCAAGTGACCTATGCTGGCCTCTTATACTTCAGGCCCAAGAATGAGTATATGAAGGAGACGCCTGAAATTGTACTTTTAGGCTTAACATCAGGGATCTCAAATGCCATTGTTATCTTCCTGATTACTTCTTCTTTAGGAGCCCAGGGGAATATTGGCTACATTGTTTACTACTTCATGGTTGCCCTGACAACCTATATCTTTGCTAGACGGACGGTTGAGGTGAAACTGGCGAATTTATCCCAGTTGATGATCAGAAACCTAAGAGAAAAGATATTCTCAAAGTTGTTTACAGCAAATCTTGAAGAGTTTGAAGGCATGGACACAGGAGGCATTGTTGCTGTCATTACCAATGATATTGGTATTATTGGTGGGCTGGCTGGCCTTGTCATCCTTCTGATTACAAGTGTCATAACAATTTTGGCAGCCTTTGTGTTTCTGGCAACGGTTTCCCTGTTTGGTACGGTCTTGGTGATTGGTGTCATTCTATTAGGGGGATCTTTATTCTCTTATCTAAATTATAGGGCAGAAACTTATGTAGACATTGCAAGGGAAACTCAAAATGATTTTCTACGTAAGGTAGAGGCCATGATCGGGGGATTTAAGGACCTGGTCCTTCACAATAACAAGAAGAAAGAATACAGAGAGGAAATATCTGAAATCAACCAGGAGTTTGTTTTTAACAACCTTAAGGCCTTTAGGACCTTCATCAATGCCTTTATGATTGGGGAGAGTTTATTTATTGTGGTGTTGGGTGTTATTGCCTTTGGTTTCACCCTGTTCTTCACCGAATTTTCTCAGGCCAATTTAACCAGTTTTGTCTTGGTTTTAATCTATATCCTGGGGCCTCTAAATGCCATCATTAATGCCATGCCTCGATTGATTCAAATTAGGGTTGCCTCGGACAGGGTCAGAAGGCTTTTACTTCAACTGCCTGAGAAACAAGAAACCATCCTAGGGATGGACCAAAGCCAGAGTCGGGTAACTAGCTTCGAAGCCCAAGGGGTGACCTTTAAGTATGAATCTGCAGGATTGGGTAGAGGATTTGGGGTCGGTCCAATTGATCTGAAGGTAAAGCAGGGAGAAATTCTCTTTGTCATTGGAGGTAATGGGTCCGGTAAATCGACCTTAATTAAGCTTATATCAGGCCTCTATGACCTACATGAAGGTCAGCTCCTAATTGACGACCAGCCAGTAACATCAGCTGAAATTGGTGAGTGCATATCCGCTGTATTCGCAGATTCATTTTTGTTTGACAAAGTCTACAATTGTGATTTATCATCAAAGGAGAAGATGGTCAATGATTACTTGCGGATTTTAGAACTTGACGAAAAGGTTGAGTTGGTTGATGGTATGTTCACAACCATAGCCCTGTCAACAGGTCAACGTAAGCGGCTCCATCTTTTGAGATGTTTCTTAGAGGATAAACCCATCTACATATTTGATGAGTTAGCAGCAGATCAAGATCCTCAGTTTAGACAGTTTTTCTATCGTACCATGCTACCTCAGATGAAAGAGGATGGTAAGATTGTCATAGCGGTAACACACGATGACCACTACTTTGATGTGGCTGACCGTGTCATTAAGTTGAACTATGGTAAGATTGATGACTTAAATGAACATGAAGAGATTATGATTAACCAGTCTATCTCTTAGGAGGCGTATGGAAACAAGGGTATATTTAATGGACACATCAGACATAGACTTACAGGGACTTGACCTAAAGAAACTGATTAGTCCTGAGCGTTACCAAGCCTTAAGCCGTTATCGTTTTCTTGATGATAAGAAGAGGTCTTATGCTTCTGAACGCCTCTTGAGGTATATTCTGAAAAGGGATTATGGCCAGAGTCTTGATTGCCTTGGTTTGACTAGGGAACAAGGTGGAAAACCCAAGTTTTTGACAGGTGACCTCCACTTTAACCTATCCCATTCCGGTAAGTGGGTTGCCCTTGTTGTATCTTCTTTTCCAGTGGGAATCGATGTGGAGGAAATAAGTTCCTTTGCTTATGAAGACCTCTTAGAAGATTATTTTACGCCTGGGGAAAGTGGGTATATACTAAAGAGTTCTAGTCCTTTGAGGGCCTTTTATAATCATTGGTCTGTGAAGGAGAGTATCATGAAACTTGATGGAAGGGGTTTAAGTTTACCAGCCAAGTCTATTGATTTGAACATGGAGACCCTTGAAAAAGGGACAAGCTTAGATGGCAGACTCATCTATTCATTTGTGTACAAGTTGGATGGCTATGCCCTAAGTCTATCTGCATATACAAGGGAGCTTCCTGTAAGTTACCATATAATTAAATCCAATGAAATCGGATAATAAACTGAAGGCTCTTTTCGAGTCTTCAGTTTTAGTTTATAAACAACTATTAAGGAGGGGAACATGTTAGTTCAAGTATCAAGTTACAGTCATGAGTTACATAATTTATTGGCCTTAACAACTTTCAAGGCAAGTAGAGACAAGACAGAATCACTTTTTAAGACCTACCAGGAAAATGATGGCTGGTGTCTCTACATGACTGAGGATAAGAAGGGGGTGGTGGGTCTTGTAGACCAGGGGAACCTTCTTGTCATCAAGCATATAGGGGTAGGATCGGATTGGCAGGGGAAGGGCCTAGGACGGGCCATGATAAGAAAACTTCTGACCCTCTATCCGGGACGTGGACTAGAGGCTGAGACAGATGACCAAGCCCTAGGTTTTTATCAGAAGCTTGGCTTTAGGGTCCAGGCTTTGGGTGAAAAGTATCCTGGTTTCCCCAGGTATTTGTGTCAATTGCTGCCTACTAAAACAGTTTTAATGGACCTCCAGGGGACCCTAGGCGGTGACCCCCTAGGGTCTATCCTTGACTTCGATTTTTATCCTGGAGTCTTGGAGGGGCTGACCCGCTTAAAAGAAGCAGACTACAGGTTGGTTATTGTAACCAACCAGAGTCGTATTGCGGCTGGTGATTTAACCCAGGCGGACTTTGACGCTAAGGCTGAAGCCCTGATTACTAGCTTAAGTGAACAGGGCCTAGACCTTGAGCTTTATGTTTGCCCTCATTCCCGCTATGATGGTTGTACTTGTAAAAAGCCCTTAAGGGGTATGTTTGATCAAGCACAAGCCAAGATGCCTATAGATATAGAAGGCTCATTCATAGTTGGAGATATGGGGAAGTCAGACATGATGTTTGGTCACCGGATAGGCCTTAGGAAAGTACTTGTCTTAACAGGAGTCGGTCAAGGGAGCCTGACAGACTTCAGGGACACATGGTCAGAGACGGAGGCCGATTATGTGGCAAAGGATTTTACAGAAGCCAGTTCTTGGATTGTAAATTCTACAAAACAAGTACAGTATATGAGTGAAGGGGCTTGAATTTTATGTCTAAAGTCGTTAGAATTAAGGCTCAGGGTCTTTCCTGATTACATAAGTTACCATGTGGTATGAATGAAGTATAGACGAAATGGAGTTGTTATGATCAAGTTATTGATAAAGAAGTTTATTCCCAACCACAAAGAGGTTCAAGATGTTCATGTGAGGGAGAAGTATGGCATTCTGTCAGGTGTTTTAGGTATTGTTTGCAATCTCTTTCTCTTCCTTTTGAAACTGCTTATAGGTTTAACCATGAACAGTATCGCCATTACATCTGATGCCTTTAATAACCTTTCAGACATGGGGTCTTCTATGATGACGGTCATAGGGGCAAAAATGAGTAATCAAAAACCGGATGCTGAACATCCCTTTGGTCATGGTCGTTTTGAGTATGTTGCTTCCTTGATCATTTCCTTTATTATCATGGTCATGGGATTTGAGCTTCTCAAAAATGCCGTGGATAAGATTATTCACCCAGAGCCTGTACAGTTTAGTGGCCTATTGATGGTCATATTAACGGTATCCGTCTTAATTAAGGTGTGGATGTATGCTTACAACCGTTACATAGGCCAGTTAATAGACTCAAAGGTCAATATGGCAACGGCTTATGATTCCATCAATGATGTGGTTGCCACAGGGGCAGTGATTATCACTACCCTAGTAGGCCAGTTCTTGACTTTTCCTATTGATGGCATAGCGGGTGTCTTGGTATCCTTATTGATTATGTATACTGGCTTTGAAGTGGCAAAAGACACCATTGATGTTTTACTGGGGAGGTCTCCTAGTGACGACCTGGTTAATAAAATATCCTCGGCTATTTGCTCGGCTGAAATCATCAACGGTTGCCATGACTTAAAGGTTCATGACTATGGTCCTGGACGGTCCATTGCCTCTGTCCACGTTGAGGTATCTGACCAACTAGACCTGGTAACAGCCCATAGTGAGATTGATCGTATAGAGAAAAAAATCCTAAGGGAGTTGGGAGTAGATATAGTTCTTCATATTGACCCCATGCCAGCAGGCGCAACAGAACCAATAGATTAAAGCGACGACCTCAGGGTGAAGACCTTGAGGTTTTCTTTTGATTTAGAAGGGTGTATAATGAACGGGACTCCTGTTAAGGAAAATAATAATTGTAAATAATTGGAAATTTATTGTATAATGAGGTGACTATGAAAAAAATTGTGTTGGCGTCTCAATCGCCAAGAAGGAAAGAGATACTAGAAAATGTGAATGTTGACTTTGAAATTATGCCGAGTCATATAGAGGAAATCATCCACGAGAAGGATGATCCCAAGGCGGCAGTCTTGGCCCTGGCTTTTGAGAAGGCCTGGGATGTGGCGGAAAAAATAAACCAGGACCAGGTTGTGATTGGATCAGATACAGTGGTGTATTTGGATACAATTATGGGCAAGCCTAAGGATGATCAAGAGGCTCTTGACATGTTAAAATCTCTAAATGGGAAGAGTCACCAGGTGTATACCGGGATCTGCATGATCAACCCTGTCACAGGCATCAAGATTGTAGACCTAGTAGAAACCCAGGTAACTTTTAAGCATAATAGTCTAGAGACTCTAAAGTCATATGTTGCCACAGGTGAGTGTCGGGGCAAGGCTGGTGCTTATGGCATTCAAGGCTTTGGCGGACTATTGGTTGAGTCTATTCAAGGAGACTATCTCAATGTTGTAGGACTACCGATTTCACGCTTAAGTGACTTATTAGCAAGGCATTTTAATATCAACATTCTGTAAGGAGTGTTCATGAAAATTCAAAGTATGATGGCCAGCGAAAGGCCCCGTGAGAGAATCATCCGCCTAGGGAGTAACCATTTGAGTAACAGTGAACTGTTAGCTATTGTTCTTCAATCAGGTTACAAGAATGAATCCTCTTTGGCCTTGGCTAGTCGGATTTTAACCCTTTTAGACAGAGGTTTAGAAGATCTGGCATCCATTACCTATGAGGAACTGGTTAAGGTTAAGGGTGTGGGACCGGCCAAGGCCTGTCAAATCCTTTCAGCTGTAGAGTTGGGCAGGCGGGTCAATATACAGAAAAGACAAATATTAGGGAGGGTCAATTCACCCCAAATGGTTGCTGCCTTCTTTCAGAAAGAATTGAGTCACCGGGACAAGGAGCAGTTCATGGTTGTCTTCCTCAATACCAAGAATATGATTTCCTCATATGAAATTATATCTATAGGGTCTTTGAATACTTCTGTTGTTCATCCTAGGGAAGTCTTTAATCGTGCGATTAAGAAGAGTGCTGCAGCCATAATTTTAGTCCACAACCACCCCTCGGGCAATCCCAATCCAAGTCGAGAGGATGAGGCCATAACCAAGAGGCTGGTTGAAGTTGGCCAAATAGTAGGTATCCGGGTCCTGGACCATCTAATTGTATGTGACGACACCTATTTTTCCTTTAAGGAAATGGATCTGATGTAAGAGGGTTATAACTCTCTTATTTTATTTTTTGAGTGGATTATTTCCTTGGTTGAATCTTTTACAAGAATACTTTTATAAAGAATTAACTCAGCTTGAATATATGGTATGATTAAATAAGAAAAAACGATATTAATTCTTTGCAATCACTGGTATTAGAGCCTGTAATATAGTACAATCTTTTAGTGTAATATGTTTGTTAATTGAGAGGAGAAAGCATTTGAGCGTATATAATTTATTCAATAGAGAATTAGGTATAGATTTAGGAACGGCCAACACCCTAGTAACCAATAGCAGTAAGAAAATTATTTTAAGAGAGCCCTCAGTTGTGGCTATTGATTTAGATTCAAATAAGGTGGTGGCTGTTGGTGAGGAGGCCAAGCAAATGATAGGCCGTACTCCGGGTAATATCACAGCCATTCGTCCCCTAAGAGACGGTGTTATTGCAGATTTTACTGTTACCGAGAAAATGATCAAGTATTTTATCAAAAAGGTACATCCTAAAAAGGCCCCATTTGTTAACATCAATGTGATGATTTGTGTCCCATCGGGTGTGACAGAGGTAGAAAAAAAGGCGGTTATTGAAGCAGCAGAATCAGCAGGGGCAAAAAAAGTCCAATTGATTGAAGAACCAATGGCAGCTGCTATTGGAGCAGGCCTGCCTATTGAGGATGCCTTTGGGTCTATGGTTGTCGATATTGGTGGTGGTACCACTGAGGTAGCCGTTATCTCTTATGGTGGTATTGTTCTTGCACGTTCGATTAGAGTGGGTGGGGATGAGTTTGATGAAGCCATTGTTCAGTTTGTTAGAAAAGAATACAACCTTATGATCGGGGAAAGAACCGCAGAGCAGATTAAGATAAATATTGGATCAGCCTATCCCCTTAAGGAGACCCTATCTATGGAGGTTACTGGACGAAACCTTTTAACTGGTTTACCTAAGACCTTTACCCTGACGTCAAAGGAAATTTTACTTGCCTTAAAGGAGCCTGTAAATGCCATAGTAGAAGGGGTGCGTTATGCCTTAGAGAGAACGCCGCCTGAGTTATCATCAGATATTATTCAAAATGGAATCATGCTGACAGGGGGGGGAGCCCTGCTCAAGGGTCTAGATACCTTGATTAAGGAACAGACTCAAGTTCCTGTAGTTATAGCTGAAGAGCCCCTTGATTGTGTGGCTAAGGGAACCGGTGTAGCTGCAAAAGAGCTGAAGTATGCAGGGCGTCAGTCAACAAAACGACGCATTAAATAGATGGAGTCATTATGGAGAATTACAACAGAGTAAAAAGATGGTTCATCATATTTATCGCCCTTGTTGTCATTACTATTATGGGTTTGACCATGGGGGGACGTGAACGGGTTACCTTTGTTGAAAATGCAGTAGGGGCCATTGTGACCCCCATCCAGAAGGGGGTTTATGGAGTTGGATCCTTTATTGGGGATAAGATTAGACCCATTGTCTCAATTTGGAAGTTAGAGGATGAAAATAAGTCCCTCTTGGCTGAGAATGAAAGCCTTAATGCAAGGTTGATTGAGGCCCAGCTAACCAATGAAGAATATGAAGATTTAAAGTCCCTGCAAACAGTCCTCAACTATGTAGATGAGCATGGTGTTGAAGATTATATCACCTGTAATGTTATCGGTAAGGATATTGGTAACTGGTACAATATGTTCATGATCGATGCAGGTACCAAGGATGGGGTAACCAAGTACAGTGCCGTAGTCAATGGCAATGGTTTGGTTGGACTGGTCTATGAGGTTGGCTATAACTGGGCTAAGGTTGTGACTGTCATAGATAACAAAACATCCATTGCCTTTGAGGTACTAGGGGCGGACCAATCTTATGATGGTATGTTACATGGTAGTGTGAACTCCATCATCAGTGGAGAGCTCTTAGATGCCCATGCCAAGGTCAATGTGGGAGACACGATCGTAACCTCAGGTTTGGGTGTTCTTGCCAAGGGCATCCACATTGGGTCTATTAGTCAAGTCCTATACAATGAAGATGACTTATTGACGGAGATTATTGTTGAACCGTCTGTAAACTTTAAAAATATCAACCGTGTATTCGTAATTGTCAAGGAAGAAGTAGAAGATGATAAGTAATGATATTACTATAAAGTACAGGTACCTTTTTTTGATAATCGTAGCTAATTTCATTTTACAATCAACGATTTTTCAGGCCTTTAAGGTCAATCAAGTAACGGCCAACTTTACCCTTGTATTGGTGCTTATGATAACGATTATATATGGAATAGAAAGAGGCTTGTTTACCGCTGTGTTCGCAGGCCTTTTTACTGATGTCTTCCTTAGTATGGCCATTGGCCTCAACCTGTTTATTTTAGTGATCATTGCCTTTCTAATGTTCCTGCTTGGTCGGCCACTGTTTACTGGTAATAAGTGGACTTTGGTCCTCTTGACCGTATTTAGTACAATTATTTACCACCTTTTATACTTTTTCTTTATGTACTTCCTCTATAAGGGGGTAAGTTTTAAGCTGGTTATGACTCATATAGTCCCCATGGAAATAATACTCAATGCATTTGTTTGTTATGTGGCCTATTCCTTGGCTATCCGCTTATTGGATCGATATTATATGGACCAGAAGGGAGACTACAATGTTAGATAAAATATTTGATAGAAGGAATATCGTTGTGGTCATTGTCTTTATTGCTATGGCCTCGCTCTTGTTTCGCTTAGCTGACCTGACAATTATCCAGGGGGAATACTACCGTCACCAGGCAGACCGGAAATTTGAGAAGCAGGTGACCCTGTCTGCCAAGCGTGGAGAAATCTATGACACCAATGGTAAGCTCTTGGCTGGTAATATTCCGTCTTACACGGTACAAGTCTTGGAGACTGCCCAATCTGGTTTTGACCTAGCAAGAGTGAGTGTGGATCTTTTAAGTCTTTTAGAAGAAAGAGATGAATCCTATATTGCTTTTCCCATACAGTATCTTGGTGGCAGTTTTGAGTTTACTGACGACTTAGCCATTAGGGACTGGTTGATTCAAAATGGTTTTGAAGAGGGAACAAGTGCCACGGAAGTTTATAGCAGGGTACGAGGGGAAAACTTTATCGATGAAGATTTAGATGTGTATACAGCTCAAAAGTTACTCTTGTACAAGGGAATCTCCTTGCCGATTTCAGTTAAATCCATGAAGTTTTTAAACGAAATCTATAAGGAAAACTTCCTGGCGTCCTATAACTTGGGTGCTGACCTTACTGCTCAAGAGGCTTATGAGGCCCTAAGGGACCACCCGAGCTTCAATATTGATGACGCTTACGACGAGGGTGATGGCCTTAAGATTATGACAGTGAGACATGCCTTAAATGCTTCTGGGCATTATTCTTATATACCAACAGATATATCGATTAATATCTCTAAGGAAACTGCTGTTATTATTCAAGAAAGAAAGATGGACTTCCCAGGCATATCTGTTGTTGTAGAACCTATTCGTGACTATCCTTATGGGGATTCTGCAGCTCATGTCATAGGCTATATGGGTAAAATATCAACTGAAAGAGAAATAAATAGATACATCAATGAAAGAGACTATGACCCCAACGACTTGATTGGGAAGACGGGGCTTGAGAATGCTTATGAAGATGTTCTTCACGGTGAAGACGGTTATAAGTTTGTTTATGCGGATGCCCTAGGTAACTACATCGGTGACTTTATTGAGGGCGTAGAGGGAAGGGAACCAAAGGCCTCTCATTCAGGTGATAATATCAGGCTAACCATAGATATTGACATGCAGCAAACCCTAGAGGATTACCTGGCCTATACCCTCGAGCAGATACAAACGGGTGGAACTTATGAAAGTGAGTTTGGAAATATTAATTATGATCAGTTTGAGAATGCTCAGACTGGGGCTGCTGTTGTTGTAAAAGTGGACACTGGGGAGATCCTGGCCATGGCCAGCCACCCGACCTATGACTTGAATCTTTTCTCAACAGGTATTTCATCTGAAGACTGGGCCTCTTTGCAGCCAGAAAATCCAAGAAATCCTCTGGCTCCAAGACCCCTTTACAATATAGCAACCAATACGGCTGTTCAGCCAGGATCGACCTTTAAGATGGTAACAACCCTGGCTGCTATAGAACAAGGCTTGGATCCTTATGAGGATTTATTCACAAACGGTGTTGTAATGGTAGGTGACCGTCCCTTTAGGTGCTGGTACTACCAGGCACCCTATCATGGCATCCATGGAAACATCAACTCGATGGAAGCGATTCAGGTGTCATGTAATTACTTCATGTTCGATATAGTAAGGGGCTATGACTACTACCGCAAGAAGCCCCTCGACTTTATCATGAATACTGAAACCCTTTTGGATTACTCTTTAATGTTGGGTTTGGGTGAGTATACAGGTGTTGAAATATACGAGGAAAATAAGGGCCTCCCAAGTGAGGAACTTAAGATTTCTCTCCAAAAGTACTATTTAAAACGTTTTTTAGACACTCAAATACACGACTACTTTTCTGACGCAGATCTAAAGGATGAATCAGACAAGACGGATTTAATCAATACAATTGTCGGTTGGGCAGACGAGTACATGGAAGTAGGTATTTCGCGTAATGAAATCACTAGAAGGTTGATTGACCTAGGTGCTGTAACATCTTATAGTGAAACAGAGCTCTTAACGGACTTGATTGTTTACTCTTACTTTAATAGAATTTCATGGAAGGAGGGAGATGACCTCAACCTATCCATTGGTCAGGGGGATCATAGATACACAGTCTTGCAAATTGCACGTATGGTATCAACTCTTGCAAATGGAGGCTATCTCCATGATTTAACACTAGTAAAAGAGGTGGATGGTCAGTCAACCCTGTCACCGGCTATAGAACCACAACCCCTTAATGACCTTAACAACTTAAGTTATATCAAAGAAGGTATGAGAATGTCTGCCCATGAGAGGGGAGGTTCTGCTTATCAAACCTTCTATAAGTTCCCTATGACAGTTGGAGCAAAGACTGGGACGGCCCAACAAGCTGGTCGGATACCGGAAAAAGATGAAGTCGAATACATCCGGACTCATTTAAAGGATATAATAGAGGCTGTTAATGGTAATTTAAGACCAGGTGATGATGGCTATCTATCTATTAGCCTAATGACCCTAGAAGCCAAGACCAATAAGATCTTAGAAGAAAGAAATACAGAACTCGTTCAACTGCAACAAACCTTCTATGACATGCCTGAGGGTGAAGAGAAAATGGAGTTTGGTGAAGATATCGAACGCATGGTCAATAGCAATTACCTGGATCATGGAACCGTGATGCGGATTGCCTTAAAGGAACTGGGACAAGATAGGATTAATGATGATATGATTAATGAATACAGGGAGCTCTATGATCCCTTTGCATGGTTTGTATCATTTGCCCCCTTTGATGACCCTGAATTAGCTGTAGTTGTTATGATTCCTCAAGGAGGGCACGGGTCTTATGCAGCGCCCATGGTCAGACAAATTTACGCTGACTATTTCGGAATCGAATTACCTGACGAAGAGTAACACAAGATATATGATATTCTTTTAATATTTGTCTATATGTAGTATGATATAGAATATAGGACAAAGTGGAGGTTAAATTGAGTAATATAGTTGAATTTAAGGGTACAAAAGAAGGTATTATTTTACTGATTAAGGGTTACGATACGTTTAAGTCTGTCTTGGCAGCGGTTCAAGACAAATTAGACAAGTCGGCACAATTCTTTAGTGGGGCAACCATCATAGGGGTGGAAGGTTTTATTGGAGAAGAAAAAAACCGTTATGACCTCTATAGGCTTTTGGTTGAAGTTTACAGTATGGACGTTAAGAGTTTAGATCCTGTAATGAAAATGCAAAGTGTTGATGATGTGGAGGCAGAAACAGCCGAAGAAGCGGTTGAAGAGGCCCCGCTGGTAGAAGAGAAGATAAATGAAGTGATCGACTACGATGCCTACGATACAAAAATTGTAAGACAGACACTTCGGTCAGGAAGAAACATATCCTATGAGGGTAATATACTGGTAATTGGAGATGTGAATCCAGGAGCAGAACTCTCTGCTGGAGGCAATGTGATTGTCATGGGTAAGCTGAGAGGATATGTTCATGCAGGCAAGTATGGTTGTAAGGAGGCTTATGTTATAGCCAATAAGTTGGTACCGACTCAAATTCGGATTGCCAACATCATCGCCCGGGCACCAGAGGGTGAATCCTTGGATGAATTAAAGCCTGAAATCGCTCATTTGAAATCAGGCAGAATGAGTATAGAAGAATTATAGAGAGGGGCTTAAATATGGGAGAAGTTATTGTAATCACGTCTGGTAAGGGTGGGGTTGGTAAAACGACTACAACTGCAAATATCGGAGCTGGCCTAGTTAATCTAGGTAAGAAGGTAGTTGTTATTGATGCTGATATTGGTCTTAGAAACCTAGACGTTGTACTTGGTCTGGAAAATCGTATCGTTTATGATATTGTTGATGTTGTAACAGAACAGTGTCGTTTAAAGCAGGCTTTAATTAAGGACAAGAGATTTGATGGTCTTTACTTGATTCCAGCGGCTCAGACCAAGGACAAGGATGCTGTATCAACAGAGCAAATGGTTAAGTTGTGTAACGACTTAAAGGAAACTCATGACTATGTTTTGATTGATTGTCCTGCAGGTATTGAGCAAGGCTTTAAGAATGCTATTGCTGGTGCGGACAGGGCTATTGTTGTTACAACACCTGAAATTTCTGCTGTAAGGGATGCAGACAGAATTATTGGTCTTTTAGAGGCTGCTGAAATAGGTGATCCAAAGCTAATTGTTAACCGTATTCGTCCAGAAATGGTAAGACGGGGAGAAATGATGGATCTTGAGGATATGAAGGATATCCTTGCTATTGATGTGATTGGGGTTGTTCCAGACGATGAGAATGTTGTTATTTCTACAAACAGAGGGATTCCAACCGTTTCAGATGATGCCTCTATGTCAGGCCAAGCTTTTAGAAACATCTCAATGAGAATTACAGGAGAAGAAGTTGAGTTAATGAATCTCGATTTGGATAACTCAATGATGGGCAAGTTAAAAAGATTATTCGGATTTGGAAAGTAAGGAGGAGCCTGTGTTTGATTTAAAGAATTTTTTCTCTAAGAAACCCAATAGTAAAGATGTAGCGAGAGATCGTTTAAAGCTTGTATTGGTTCACGATCGATCAAACTGCTCTCCTGAGTTGTTAGAAATGATTCGTGAGGAAATATTAGAAGTCTTAATGAAGTATGTGAATGTAGATTCCTCAAAGTTGGATATCAGAATCTCTAAGCATGAAACAGATTTTGAAGGTAAGCCAGCCTTGATTGCTAATATCCCTATTACAAGTATGAAGCGTCCAAACGAATAATATGAAAAAGCAAAATTTATGGAAAAACGTTGACTATGGTCTCTTGATTATAGTCTTCTTGCTCTTTGTGATTGGTTTGTTGGCCATTACGAGTGCTACGAGAGTGACCGATAATTATCAACTTGAGGGCCTATCCAGAGAGGTAAAGATCCAATCTTTGGCCTTTGCTATTGGCCTGGTTGGTATCCTTGTTATTTTGATGATCGACTACCAGGTTGTGGGTCAGGTTTACTGGCTTATCTACGGCCTGTCCATTGGAGCCCTGCTCTTGGTTTACATACCAGGACTAGGTGTTGCCAGGGGGAATGCCTTGTCGTGGATCGATTTAAAGGTTATAGATGTTCAAACATCTGAAATTGCCAAAATTGGTTTCATAGTCGCCCTGGCTAAGTTTCTCGAAAACCACCAGGAGGATATCAACAGCATCAAGACCCTCTTAAAACTGCTGTTATTTGTCGCCCCTTTCCTGGGTTTGATTTATAAGCAGCCAGACTTAGGGTCCATGTTGGTCTTCGTTGTTATTATTGGTGGTATGTTGCTGGTTGCAAAATGGCACTGGCGTTATATTGGTACAGCTTTGGGGTTGGGAGTTATCTTCACAATGAATGCTGATAAGTTTTTATCCCAGACACAAATGGACCGCCTCTTTGCTTTTTTAAGACCAGAGGATTTGACCATCAAGGCCAACTACAATATCTTGGCTTCTAAGACCTCTATAGGAGCTGGTATGATGAATGGAAGAGGCCTCTTCCAAGGAGTTTATCATAAGGGAGATTACCTTCCTGTTCAAGAAACGGATTTTATTTTCGCTGTATGGGTAGAAGAGATGGGTTTTGTAGGAGGCGCCTTGATTATTGGCCTCTATTTCTTGTTCTTAATGACCCTGATGAAAATGGCCTATAAGGCCAAGGACTTGTTTGGAACCTTGATTGTAACGGGTATTGTATTTATGTTCTTGTTCCAGATATTTGAAAATATAGGCATGACCATGGGTCTGATGCCAGCAACGGGTATTACCCTACCCTTCATCTCCTATGGGGGCTCCTCTATGATTACCAATATGTTATTGGTAGGAGTGGCTTTAAATGTTTACATGAGGCGGATGAAGCAGGGCATGTTCTCAACCAAATAACCACAGGACCTCTAAGTTTTATAACTTGGAGGTTTTTTCTTTGGGCTAGGACCTCAATGTCTTGGCAATCGGGGTTCAAGAGGCTCATCGATAAAAACTTGCCTGTGAAGGCTATATAAGTGTTGAGAAGGATTAAATATTTCCCTGCCATGTGGTAAAATAAAAGAAAGAATCAATCAAGTGTGTGAGAAAGGAGAGTTATACTAAGTTAAGGAAATTTAGTATACAAGGTGTTATGTTCTGTAGAAGTTGTAATAAAGAATTACCAGATAATAGCCAGGCCTGTTTTGCTTGTGGTAGAGACCCCTTAACAGGATGGCAATATTGTCATCAGTGTGGATCTAAAACCCACCAACAACAGGATATTTGTTTAGACTGTGGTTGTAAGGTGACTTATCAGGCTAAGAATCCTTTTGATCTTGAAGACAAGTACTGTAAGAATTGTAGTCAGAAAATAGACAAGGGGGTCGTGCTTTGCTTGTTCTGTAATAAGGAGTTTGGACAAGGGGATAAATTCTGCGGAGGTTGCGGTAGACAAGTAAAAGAAGATCAGGTTCTTTGTATTCATTGCGGTGTCGCTGTAACAGATCTTAAAGATCAAGTCTTTGAAGAAAAGAATGCCGAAAAGGAAACAGAAAAAATTAATGCCTTTATCATGGTTCATAGATCCAAGTTAAATATGGCCTTTTATTTGTTCTTAGGTGTATTTGCTTATTCAATCTTTAGCAATTGGGATTCTAGTATTTTTTCATTTTTTAAGCGGTATGACTTAACAGCTGAAAACTTCTTCATATATTGGGACGGGTTTATTGAATATAATGGCGACCTATTTAGGGGGCAGGTGATTACATTGTCCCTGGCTCTAGTGTGCAAGCTCCTGTATAAAAAGTATCAAGGTGTTGTCTTGAGCACAAAACATGGGAAAAATAGTTTGGTGACTATTCTAGCCAACAGCAGATCTTCTTAGGTTGAGTAGAAACTCTTATATGTCATCGCATATGAGGGTTTTTATTTTCTTGCTAATAGAAGGGTCCTGGCTTGGTTGAACTAGGACTAGGGGGCAAATATTTGATAATTTGTCTAAAGTGAAGTATGATAGGTATGATTGTATATGAAGTTAGTATATATACAATATTAGTAGATTATCTGTTTACTCTTGTAATTAGGGGTAGATTTCTATACAATGAAAGTCTGTGTTCAAGTTTAATGTGAAGGAGAAGAACATGTTAAAAAACAAGATTGATGCCTTATTGTATCAGGTTGAAAAGCCAAGTCGTTACATTGGCGATGAAATCAACAGCGTGAATAAGAAAATTACAGAGGAAACCATCCGTTATGGTTTCTGTTTTCCAGATGTGTATGAGGTAGGGATGTCTCATCTTGGGTCTCATATTCTTTATGGGGTTTTAAACAACATTGATGATGTATTCTGTGAAAGAGTTTACAGCCCTTGGGGGGACTTTGAGGAAATATTACGAAGAGAGGGTCTACCCCTGTTTACCATGGAGACCAAGTCGGATATCAAAGAAATGGATATCTTAAACTTTACCCTCCAGTACGAGTTATCATATACCAATATACTCAACATATTAGATATGTCGTCAATTCCCTTAAGGTCAAAGGACAGGGGAGAAGAAGACCCAATTATTATGGCCGGTGGCCCTTGTGCTTATAACCCCGAACCGATTGCTGAAATCATTGATTTCTTCTCAATAGGTGAAGGGGAAGAGGTTATGATAGAAATCATGGACCTTATGAGAGAGAAAAAGGCCCACAAGTGGACCAAAGATGAGTTCTTGAGTCGTGTAGCCAAGGTGGAAGGGATTTATGTGCCTAAGTTCTACCAAGTGACTTATAACGAAGATGATACCATTGCATCATTTGGACCAATTTCTCAGGAGTATCCAGCCTTTATTCAAAAGAGAATCATTGAGGATATGAATACGGCCTACTACCCAAGTGAGTTTATTGTACCTTATACAGATATTGTCCATGATAGAGCCATGGTGGAGATTTTTAGAGGCTGTACCAGAGGCTGTCGTTTCTGCCAGGCTGGAATGATCTACAGACCCATCCGTGAGAAGTCTAAGGAAGTCATTGTAGAAACAGCTAAAAAAATCATTGAAAAAACAGGGTACGAGGAACTGTCACTGACATCCTTATCTACCCTAGACCATACAGATATTAAGGACACAATCTTCAAGCTGATTGAAGAGCAATCAAAGGACAAGGTTGGGGTATCTCTTCCTTCTCTAAGGTTGGATGACCTGGCCATTGATGTCTTACATGAAATTCAAAAGATTAGAAAGACTGGCCTGACCTTTGCCCCAGAAGCCGGCTCTCAAAGACTAAGGGATGTTATCAACAAGGGGGTAACGGAAGAAGACTTAGAAAAGACCCTCAGTCAAATCTTTAATTCGGGTTGGAAGCGCGTTAAGTTGTACTTTATGATGGGGCTACCAACAGAGACCTTTGAAGACTTGGACGGCATTAATGATCTGGGTAACAAGGCAACCTACCTGTACAAGCAGGTCCCAGCTGAAATTAGAAAGGGTGCAGTTTCTGTAACCCTATCAACGGCATGTTTTGTTCCTAAGGCCTTCACTCCCTTCCAGTGGTTTGAGCAAAATTCAATAGAGACTTTTAGAGAAAAGCAGTTCTATTTAAAGGATAAGATTACCAATAAGAAGGTTAAGTTTAACTATCATGATGCCAAGACCAGTATGCTAGAAGGGGTCTTTGCTAGAGGAGACCGTCGATTAAATGAGGTTTTAATTACTGCCTTTGAAATGGGCTGTAAGTTTGATGGCTGGGCAGAGTACTTTGATTATGACAAGTGGCTTGCTGCCTTTGAAAAGCATGGCATCAAGTTTGAAACCTATACGAGGGGAAGAGCGTATGATGAAATTCTACCCTGGGACTTCATTGATGTTGGCGTTAGAAAGGACTTCTTAATCCGTGAGTATGAGAAGAGTATTAAGGCAGAAGTGACTCCAGATTGCCGTGGCAATTGCGTGGGGTGTGGTATTAATATTGATTTGATTGGACGTGACTGCTAATGATTATCTTAAGACTGAAATATAAGAAAGAACAAAATATGAAGTTTTTATCTCACTTGGAATTGATAAAGACGGTTGAAAGAATCTTCAGAAGAATGCAGTTGCCCATGGTCTTTTCCCAAGGTTTTAGTCCTAAGCCAAAGATCAATTATGCTGCCCCCCTTCCAGTTGGTGTGTCGAGTGAGTGTGACTATCTAGACGTTGAACTGACTGAAAAGATTGATATCAAAGAGTTGATTGAGACTCAAGGGCCTTATATGCCTAAGGGGTTGACTTTCGTGGAAGGTAAGTACTTTGATAAGACTAAGTCGCTTATGTCTATCGTAACAGACTCTGCTTACCTAGTAGAGATTGAAACCCAAGTGGCTTATGAAAAGGCTCAAGTAGAGGACTTGGTATCAAAGTTCTTGGGCATGGAGACCATTGAGTATCAAAAGCTCAATAAGAAAAAGAAATTAAAAACAATTGATATCAAGCCCCTGATCCAGGCCGTGGACCTATTGGCTGTTCAGGATAAAAAAATTATTTTTAAGGTTCTAGTGACAACAGGATCAAATGGCAACCTTAAGCCGGAGAAACTGATGGAGCTATTTATAGAGAAGATGGCTGTTGATGCAGTCCCTATGAAAGAACAATACAAGCGTCTATCCCTATATGCTAGAGATAAGAACAATAAGCTGATAGATCTATTTGAGGTTTAATTATGAAGCGATTGATTGTGGACTATGGTCTTGTCTTTAATCGAGTGGCCCTGATGGACAGGGACCAATTGGTTGAGCTTTTTATTGAGAATACTCTCAACAAGTCCTTGGTAGGTAATATCTATCTGGGACGAGTGGTGAATGTTGTGGATTCTATTTCCGCAGCCTTCATCAACATCGGTCATAAAAGAAATGCCTACCTGCCCATCAAGCAGAAAGAGAAAATCAGTGGTGAGGTGTTGGTCCAGGTCAAAAAAGACCCAATTGGTGACAAGGGGGCTACTTTGACTCGGGACCTATCCATCTCGGGTTCCTGCATGGTCTTGTTGCCTTATGGGCGTGGTGTCATGGTTTCTAAGAAAATACAAGCTTCAGAAGAAAGACTTGAGGCTGTGGAAGCGGCCCTGGATGGTATGGGCTGTGTCTTGAGAACTGAAAGTGCCCACCAGGATCTAGAGGTGATTTTACAAGAACTGGCCTACCTAAAAGACTTATGGTTGACCATAGAAAAATCCAAAAGACGGATATTAAAGGACCCCCTTGTTCATAGGGATTTTGCCTTTGAAGGCCTCATACAAAAAGACTATCTACCTCTTGTAGACCAAGTGGTTATCAATGATCCAGACAAGGTAAGGAGTCTTAGTCACAAGGATATTCAGGTGCACAAGGGACCAGAAGGAATCTTCCAGGCCTACAAGGTGGATGGTCAGATTGCAGCTTCTCTTCAGAGAAATGTCAATCTCCACCAGGGGTCCTTCATCACGATTGATGAAACAGAGGCCCTAACCACCATAGATGTAAACTCTGGTCATTATGTGGGTACACATAATAAGGAAGAAACCTTCTTGCAGGTTAACTTGGCAGCTGCCAAGGAAATTGCCAAGCAGGTTCGCTTGAGAAACTTATCAGGAATTATCATTATAGATTTCATCAATATGAAGGCCAAGGCCAATTACGACTTGCTCTTAAAGAGCATGGCCAAGTACTTCAGACAAGATCGTTCTATGGTTACCATTCATGGGGTCACTAACCTGGGTCTGGTAGAGGTCACTAGAAAGAAACATAGAAAATCCTTAAAGAACCAGTTGATGGATAGGTGTGAGACCTGTCAGGGGTCAGGGTATGTTACTTCCTTTAACATAGCCTTTAAGCAGTTAGAGGACAAGCTAAGGGCCCTAATGGCTCATACGGGTGAGAAAACCTTTTATGTAGGGGTTAATGGTCATATGAAGGAAATGCTGGATAAAAGGCTAGATGAGGAGACCAGCTATTGGTCGTGTTTGGTCAATGGCTTAGGACTTGATTTGAGTCTAGAGGTCCTAGAAAGCCTTGAAGGCTACAGCTTTCAAACAGGTTTGAAAAAAACATAAAAAAGGTCTTGTGTTTTTTAATAATCGGTTGTATAATAGTTAAGTGCGATAATCGTCGCATGTTTGCTGAGGCAGACTACTACCGCTCTGATCGGGTTAGAAAACGTAAGTTACCTAGATATACGGCGAGTCTTATTATGAGGAGGTGTAAATATGTACGCAATTATTGAAACAGGTGGTAAGCAATACAGAGTTCAAGAGGGAGACGTTTTATTCATTGAGAAGTTAGACGTTGAAGCTGGAGCTAATGTAGAATTTGATAAAGTTTTAGCAGTATCAAACGGTGAAGAGTTAACAGTAGGTGCTCCAATCGTAGAAGGTGCTAAGGTTTCTGCTACTGTAGAAAAGAATGGTAAAGCGAAGAAAATTATCATTTACAAATACAAGGCAAAGAAAGACTACAGAAAGAAGCAAGGTCACCGTCAACCTTTCACAAAAGTTGTTATCAACAAGATCAACGCATAGGTGAAGTATGACAGATGTAACAGTAAAATATAAGGATCATCGTATAGTATCAATTGAATCTTCTGGCCATGCTGGTTTCAGGAGACGAGGTAAAGATATTGTATGTGCTGCTATATCAGTGTTGATGTTTACAGCGGTTCAGGGTCTAGATTCGGTAGCAGAACTGGATCACTTGATTTTTGAATCAGATGAGAAAACAGCCTATATGTATGTTGAGTTACCTTCAACTTTGTCTGAAGAGCAAGCTCTCAAGGCTGGTGTTATACTGGATACTGTAGTAATCGGATTACAAGGGATAGCTCAAGACTATCCTAAAAATATGAGACTCTATAAAGAGGGAGGTGCAAACATACAATGATTAGATTAAATTTACAATTCTTCGCGAGTAAGAAGGGTGTTGGTTCATCTAAGAACGGCCGTGATTCTGCTGCAAAGAGACTAGGGGTAAAAAGAGCTGATGGTCAATTTGTTACGGGTGGAAGTATTTTAGTAAGACAAAGAGGTACTAAAGTTCATCCAGGCAATAACGTAGGAATCGGTGGAGATGATACGTTGTTTGCTTTAATTGATGGTGTTGTTAAATTCGAAAGAAAAGACAAGAAAAGAAAACAAGTTAGTGTTTACGCTGCTGAGTAATCTCACCATTAAACAATGATTAATAAGTTTTTTAAACCCATCTTTCGAGATGGGTTTTGTTTTTGAAAGTCATATGTCTATGGGACATGAGGCTGATGGAAAAAAGTACAAGATATTTAAAGAAAATCCGTGTTAATTTGAATAAATTTGGTATAATAACATGGAGTGAATAAATGGTTAATACCAGAACAACAAGGTGGTGACTTATGTTTGTAGATAAGGCAGAGATTTTTATAAAATCTGGAAAAGGTGGCGACGGCCGAGTGTCCTTTAGAAGAGAAAAATATGTACCAGATGGTGGTCCAGATGGGGGCGATGGCGGTCGTGGCGGTGATATCTTCGCTGTAGTTGATCCTAGTATGAGAACCCTTATGGACTTTAGATACAAGAGAAAGTATGTGGCGGATCCTGGTGGAAACGGTGGAAAGAAGAATATGTATGGTAAGGATGCTGAATCTCTTATCATTAAGGTGCCGGCGGGTACCATCATTCGTGACAAGGAAACTGGCCATGTAATCGCTGATATGGTAGAAGCTGGTGAAAAGAAGCTACTTGCCAAGGGAGGCTCAGGTGGAAGAGGGAATACCCACTTCAAGAATTCAGTGCGACAGGCACCTACCTTTGCCCAGCAGGGACGTAAGGGTTACGAAACAACCATTATCCTAGAGCTCAAGATGCTGGCGGATGTTGGTTTAGTAGGCTATCCAAATGTTGGTAAGTCAACCATGCTATCTGTATTAACCAAGGCATCTCCAAAGATTGCCAACTATCATTTTACGACTTTAAAGCCCAACTTAGGGGTTGTAGAAGTGGTGAAGGGAAAGAGTTTTGTCTTAGCAGATATCCCTGGCCTAATTGAGGGCGCTAGTGAGGGCATCGGTCTAGGACACGAGTTTTTACGACATGTAGAGCGAACCAAGCTTTTAGTACATGTTGTGGATGTGTCAGGCCTAGAGGGTCGTGATCCTATTGTAGACTTTGAAACCATTAATGGAGAATTAAGTCAATATGATGAGAGACTCAAGGGTAAGGTACAAGTTGTTGCAGCCAACAAGACGGACCTATTGTTTGATCAAGAAAAGTTAGACACATTCATGAAATATATGGACGATAAGGGCATCAAGGTATTCCCGATATCAGCGGCTACCCAAGAGGGTGTGACAGAATTAATGCAATATGTTACTATGGCCTTAGATGATATTGAGGATGTAGTCTTGGTGGATCCTGAGGATCTTGAAAAGATTTATACCCTTCAAGATGACAAGAGAAGTGTCATTGAATATTCAATGGATGGAGATGTTTATGTTGTGGGTGGGACGCCGATTGAGCGTCTGGTTTACTCAACTGACTTCAACGATGTAGAATCTCTGAGACGTTTCCAAAATATCCTGATGAAGGAAGGCGTATTTGAAGAATTGCGTCAAATGGGCATTGAGGATGGAGATACAGTTAGAATATTCGATTTCGAATTTGATTATTACGAATAGGAGTTTATATGTTAAGCAACAAGCAAAGAAGCTATTTAAGAGGCCTTGCCAACAACCTTAAGCCTGTCATTCAAATGGGCAAGGACGGCAACAAGGATACCTTTATTAGACAATTAGATATTATTTTAGAAAACCACGAACTTGTAAAGGTGAATGTATTAGAGACATCACCTATGACTGCAAAAGAAGCTGGCAACTACTTTGTTGAAAGATTAGATGCAGAGTTTGTACAAGCCATTGGGCGAAAGTTCGTTTTATACCGTGAAGCGAAAGAGGATCCAGAAATCGTATTACCAAAAGCTTAGTGGAGGTTTTATGTCTGAAAAAAGAGTGAAAATAGGTTTGATGGGTGGATCGTTTGATCCTATACACAATGGGCATCTGGTTTTGGCAGAACAGGTTAGAACCCGATTCCAAATGGACAAAATTATATTCATTCCTTCTGGGAGACCCCCTCACAAGACAACGGTTGTGTCAAAGGCCCACCGATACGAAATGACCAAGCTGGCCATAGAGGATAATCCATACTTTGAGATATCAACTATTGAGCTTGACCAAGAAAATAGGACCTACACCATCGATACGGTGAAAAAAATTAAAAAAATATATGGTGATGAAACTGAGGTATATTTTATCACTGGAGCTGATGCAATGATTGACCTGCCAAATTGGAAGGATTTTGAGGAGCTCGTAAGCCTGTGTAAGTTCATTGGATCCACTAGACCAGGCATTGAAGACAGTGAACTTGCAGGACAAATAGATGAAATTGTAAAGAATCATAAGGCGGATATTACCATTACAGAGGTACCGGCCCTGGCAATTTCATCAACTGATATTCGCAGACGGGTCAAGTATAACTTAAGTATTAAATACTTGTTACCGACTAAAACAGAACAGTATATTTATGATAACTGCCTGTATTCGGACTGTCGAGTGATGTTATAATGAAAAAGATTGAAAAGATTCTAAAGGACTTAAGGGGACGGTTGGATGATAGACGTTACCACCATACCCTCAGGGTGATTGACTACGGTCAAGACTTGGCTAGACATTATCACTTGTCAGTAGAAAAGTTCAAGTATGCTGCAGCCCTGCATGATTACTGTAAGCAAGAGACGGACCAAAAAATTCTTGAGGGAATCGATCCAGACCTTGTAGACCATGTAGTGAGAAACCAGCCCAACTTGGGACATGGTTATTTAGCTGCTGTTATGGCCCAGTCACTTTATGATATCCATGACCGGGAAATTCTTGAAGCTATAGAGGACCACACCTTTGGTCGGGCGCGTATGTCGGACTTGGCCAAGGTCCTATACCTGGCAGATCACTTGGAGCCTAATCGGTCCTATGTGGGGGTTGATGCCTTGAGGCAGTTGGCCTTTAAGGACTTGGATGAGGCAGTCATCATGACAGCGACCCATACCTTGATTTATGAACTGAGCCAAGGTCATTTAATACATGAAGGAACCCTGCAACTGAGAAACCATTTATTGCAGGTGACCCAAGCAAGGAGGTAACCAATGGATAACAAAGCATTGAGTTTAGAGGTCTACAAGGCCTTAGAAGATATTAAGGGTCAGGATATTAAAATCCTAGACGTGAGAGACTTAACAAGTATCTCTGACTATTTTATTATCGCAACTGGGACATCAACAAAGCATGCAACAGCCTTGGCTGAATCTGTAGAAGATACCCTAACAAACCTAGGTTATGAGCCAGCCCACAAGGAAGGTTACAGAATGGGTGAGTGGGTTTTACTGGACTATTTGGATGTTATTGTTCATGTTTTTACTGAGGAGACACGTGAGTTTTACAACCTAGAAAAGATGTGGCAAGAGGCTGAAGTGCTTAACGTTGCAGTGGATACCTTTTAGTAAATAAAAAAATAGGTTGACACTAAGCCTATTAACCAGTAAACTATATTAAAATAACTTTTCCTAAGGAGTAGTAGAAGTCGACCTTTCAGAGAGTTGGTGGGTGCTGTGAACCAACATAGACTTTGAACTTGCCTTTAATTGTGGAAATTGGTTAGTTACCGTTAAAAAACTAAGAAGAGGACATTTGTCAACTAGGGTGGTACCGCGGAAGTATTTTCGTCCCTAAGGCACAAATGTCATTTTTTGTTTTTGTAAGATAAGGAGGATGTATGAAATACAATCATTTGACCATTGAAAAAAAATGGCAAGATTTCTGGGATGAAAATCAAACATTCCAAGTAGGTGAAAGCACAGATAAAAAGAAATTTTATGCACTTGTAGAGTTCCCTTACCCATCGGGTCAAGGACTCCATGTTGGACATCCCCGTCCATATACTGCTTTAGATATTGTTGCTAGAAAAAGACGTTTAGAGGGCTACAATGTATTGTATCCAATGGGCTGGGATGCCTTTGGCTTGCCAACTGAAAACTATGCTATTAAGCATAAGATTCACCCGGCAGTTGTTACTAAAAATAATGTTGAACAGTTTAAGAGACAGTTAAAGTCACTTGGTCTATCGTTTGATTGGTCTAGAGAGATTAACACAACTGATCCAGACTACTATAGATGGACTCAATGGATTTTCATCCAACTCTTTAAGAAGGGCCTAGCCTACAAAAAGGAGTTCCCGATCAACTGGTGTCCATCGTGTAAGGTTGGTCTAGCCAATGAAGAAGTTGTTGGCGGTGGTTGTGAACGTTGTGGATCTGAAGTTGAGCAAAAGGTTAAGAACCAATGGATGCTTAAGATTACGGCTTATGCAGAACGTTTGATTAAGGACCTTGATCTTGTTAATTACATTGATCGAGTTAAAATTCAACAAAAGAACTGGATTGGTCGTTCTGAAGGGATGGAGGTTGATTTCTCAATTAAAGATACAACGGATATCTTTACGGTGTTCACAACCCGACCAGATACCCTATATGGCGCGACTTACATGGTGATGTCTCCTGAACATCCTTATATTGAAAAGTACAAAGACATGATTGAAAACATGGATGAAATAAAGGTATATCAAGAGGTTTCAAGCAAGAAGTCAGAGTTTGAGAGAACTGAGCTAGTTAAGGATAAGACAGGTGTTCAGGTTAAGGGATTAACAGCCATTAATCCAGTAAACCAAAAGGAAATGCCAATATGGATTTCTGATTATGTCATGATGTCTTATGGTACTGGGGCGATTATGGCTGTACCAGGACATGACAGCCGTGACTGGGAGTTTGCTAAGAAGTTCGACCTCCCAATCATAGAAGTTGTTGCTGGTGGTAATGTAGAAGAAGCTGCTTATACGGATTCAGCGGATGGAATACTAGTCAACTCAGACTTGATTAATGGCCTAAAGGTACCAGAGGCTAAGGAAAAAATTGCTGATTTCTTAGAAGGTGAGAAGAAGGGCTTTAAGAAGGTGAACTTCAAGTTGAGAGACTGGGTATTCTCTAGACAAAGATATTGGGGTGAACCAATTCCACTGGTTCATTGTGATACTTGTGGCTGGGTACCAGTACCTGAAGACCAACTTCCTCTTACCCTACCAGATGTAGACAACTATGAGCCAACAGATAATGGAGAATCGCCTCTAGCGGCAATTACTGACTGGGTGGAGACAACGTGTCCGACTTGTGGTCAAAAAGCTCGTAGAGAGACAGATACAATGCCACAATGGGCAGGATCTTCATGGTACTTCCTTAGATACTGTGATCCTCATAATCAAGATCAATTAGCCTCTAAAGACATGTTAGACTACTGGTTACCTATTGACTGGTACAATGGTGGGATGGAGCATACAACACTTCATTTACTTTACTCAAGATTCTGGCATAAGTTCTTATTTGATTGTGGTGTTGTGCCGACAGCAGAACCTTATGACAAGCGTACATCACACGGTATGATCCTTGGCGAAAACAACGAGAAGATGTCTAAGTCACGTGGCAATGTTGTTAACCCAGATGAACTAGTAGAGGCATATGGGGCTGATACCCTAAGAACCTATGAAATGTTTATCGGTGACTTTGAAAAGTCTGTGCCTTGGTCAATGGACAGTTTAAAGGGATGCCGTCGATTCCTAGACCGTGTATGGGGCCTTCAAGAGATCTTGACGGATGAAGAAGACTACTCTAAGGGTCTAATAAAGAACATTCATAGAACAATAAAGAAAGTATCTGAAGACTTTGAAAGTCTGAAGTTTAATACAGGTATTGCAGCGATGATGGCCTTGATAAATGATATCACCAAGGCTGGTGCTTTGAGCAAGCAGGACTTTAAGTCATTATTGATTTTACTAAATCCAGTAGCTCCTCACTTAACAGAGGAGATTTGGACTGAAAAGAACTTTGGTGGATTTATTCATGACCAGGCTTGGCCAACTTACGAGGACAGGTACCTAGTAGATGACGAAGTGGAAATAGTACTTCAAATCAATGGCAAGGTAAGAGACAAATTGGTTGTTCCTGCTGACTCATCAAAAGAAGAGTTAGAAGCCTTTGCAATGGCCAGTGAAAAAGTATTAAAACACATTGATGGCAAAACTGTTGTGAAAGTCATCTGTGTCCCTAAAAGATTGGTAAATGTTGTAGTCAAGTAAGGGGGTCTTATGGCTAAAGCTGTCCATCCAATTATTAAGCGTTATATTCCAATCGTTCATGGTATAGCTGGCACCTTTGGATCTAACTGTGAGGTCGTTTTACACGACTTCGCAGACCTTAAAGAATCTATTGTTGTCATAGAGAATGGGCGAGTAACAGGTCGGGATACTTCCAGTCCAATGACAGACCATTCACTCCAACAGGTCAAGGCAGGGAAGACTGAAAAGGATATCATCAACTACTCTGGCAAGGGGTCTGATGGACGTCTGATTAAGTCAACTACCATGTTTATACGCGATGATCATGACAAGGTGATTGGTTGTTTGTGTATTAATTTTGATGCTACTGAACTGTCTCTTGCTCGAAATGCTCTCAGTGCCTTGTTAGACTTCGGTCATGACGATGTTAAAGAGGAAACGCCTAGCAAGAAAATTAATGATGTTTTAAAGGAAGTTGTTGAAGCAAAGATTGAAGAGATTGGTAAGCCTATTGCTTACATGAACAAGGAAGAAAAAGTCCGAGTTGTTCAAGATTTAGACCATCAAGGTGTCTTTCTTATAAAGGGTGCCATTGATTATGTAGCTGATATACTCTGTGTATCACGTTACACCATATATAACTATTTAGATGAAACAAGAGAAGGAAAATAGGAGGATACGCTATGTTGAAAAAAGTACACACTGATAAGGCACCAGCTGCAGTAGGCCCATACTCTCAAGCGATGATTGCAGGAGACTTTATGTATGTATCAGGTCAACTTCCAATTGATCCTGAAACAGGTAAAGTGGTTGATGGCATCCAAGAGCAAACAAGACAATGCTTAAAGAATGCAATGGCGATTTTAAGTGAAGCGGGTGTAGATGCTAATAATGTTGTGAAAACGACTGTATTTCTTAAGGATATGGAAACCTTTGGTCAAATGAATGAAGTGTATGCTGAGTTTTTCACTGACCACAAGCCAGCAAGAGCAGCTGTGGAAGTTGCAAGATTACCCCTTGATGTAGCAGTAGAAATTCAAATGTTCGTTTATGTAGGTAAATAAAAAACACCCCTCAACCATATGGTTGAGGGGTGTTTTTTTAGTATTCGAGCATGCGAATGACTATAGTTGTAGGCTTTGCAGTGCCTCTCTTTGGCTTTACATTTTCATCTTCAGCAAACGCTGAACTACTAGCCACTAGACTAGCCATGATAAGTAATAAACTTAAAAATCTCTTTCCCTTTTTCATTTGCCCCTCCTTTATAATTTTTATGAACTTACAACCTGTTTAAGTAACAGGTCAAGATCTGCTGACTGTATACCTGAGTACTTATAGATGACCTTGGTCAAAATAGAAGTATACAGGAGTTTCTCCTTATCCTTTGCCTCTTGCATTTTATATTGACTCAAATAACTAATAATTTGAGTGACTTGGTCATTCTCTAAAAAGCAGGGTAGGGCCTCTTCAATAAGGGTCAAGTAATCAATTGTATAGGTTAAGTTTTGGTGGTCATAGGATTGAAAAGCTTGGGTAAAATACCGACATGCTTGGGTATACTTACCTTCGTAAAAGGCGACTTGGCCTAAGTTAGAGTAGGCCTTATAACGATCACTTAGTTGTTTCTTGTTGGTTTCCAATGACTCTTCTAGAATACTCCTACTAATTGATAGTAGGGACTCCTGGTGTTGAATGTCGAACTTAACAATGAAATGAATAATGTTACTGCATACAATGGATAGTTGGTCCACTTCATCCATCTTGTCTCGATCTGATAAGAGGAGGGCATAGATGTTGATGGCATCTGCATAGTGGCCCAAGTGCATGAGTATAGCAGCTCGAGTAATTTGATAATCGATGTTATCTTGAAGGCTAATTATTGGCTCTGTTGTAATTTGCTTGTTCAAGTAATCCAGGGCTTGCTGGTAGTTGTGACTGATTTTTTCAAACAAGGCCATATTGAAATAGGTGTATCGTCTTAAGGGCATATCATGAGTCAAGAGGAAGTTGTTTAAGTGCATGTAAATAGAAATAACTTCTTCTCCTATTGATAGGTGGTAACATACTTTCTTGAAGTCGTAGAAGATGTCATCAAAATAGTCAATGATATCTTCCTTCAAATGGTACTGCATGCTAATTAGGGCGCCCTTTAAATTTTTATAGGCCAGCTGCTTATCATCATTTTCTAGAGCCTTAGATCCGGTTAAACTCAACAAGAAGAAGATCATACTTCCAATTTTCTTGTTGATGTGGTGACTATAAATACGACAATTATCGTAATTTGAAATGTACTGGTCTTTGGTTAAGTAGGGGCATAAGTCCCTATAACATGCCTTCATGTCCTGGTAGGTCTCATTATCAGACAAGAGAGGGTCGAAGGTTAACTGAATGGGTATTCTCTTGACTAAAGAGTAATACGTGAGTTTTTCATATATCTTAATAGCTTTAACTTTTACTAGGTTTGATTTACCGGACTCCAAGTCGGTAATGTGGACCCTAGAAATCCCGGAATCGATTAAGTCTTTTTGCAGTAGGCCCAATTGGATGCGAGCCTGTTTTATTTGGTCTCCGTAATTCATATATAGTCCTTTCTTATAGGACTTATTATAGACCTAAGTTGAATTAATGTCAAACATATAAGTCGCAAGCGACTCGGTAATTTAATGGGTGTTCTTAGATGGTGCTTATAGATTAAAGTGAGGTATTTTAGGGATTTGGATGGTGATTGCTACTTATTTAGGAGGACTAAAACTTAGTACTCCAAAACAAAGTTAAGAAAAAGTTAATATTATATCAGCGGAAAATGTGCTATCGTATAGCTAATCAAGTCGTGCACGACATGAATAGGATGATGGATAATTTAAAGGGGGAGCAATGAATAAGCGGATTTTAAGAATGCTATCCTCAATGTTGATTATCTGTATGTTATTATCTTCGGTAGTATTAGCTGAACCAATTAGGAATGAAGAAGATATAAATGACATATTGATTGATTTAATGTTTGAGGATGATTTAGAAGATTTATTAATTGATTTAGAGAAAGAGTTGATGGATTTCTTATCAGAAATGGATGAGGATTCTCTACTTATTAGTTATGACAGTGAAATGAATGCTGCTAGCTTCATTTCAGGTTTCACTTCAAACCAGGTTGTTTTAGAAGACATGTATGCAGAATTGTTCATGGACCAATATCTTAATTTGTTTGGTTATGATTTTGGTGACTTCAATGTCTATGACTCAGAAGTAGATCCAATTAGCAACCGCCACTACAAGATGCACTACATGGTAGATGGAATTCCTGTATATGGTAGTGAGGCCATCGTCCATACAAATTCAGCTGGTCATGTTTATGCGGTAAACAACAGCAAGTATGGTAAGAATATTGACAATATAAAATGGCAAGCCCAGTTTAGGTTAACAGAGAACCAAGCCTTGACTCATGCAGAATCAGTTCTTGGTTTTACAGTTGATGAGGATACCTATATCAACCAGCCAGAGTTTGAAAAGTATGTTTATCCTTTCCAAGGTAAAAATTACCCTGTATACCTAGTGAGTTTAGAGTTCTTACAACCTTATCCAGGTTACTTCAAGGTTTTCGTAGATGCTAGAAACGGTAAAGTTATAGACTACTATAACGGTCTAGCAGATGCAGATGGTCCAACTGAAGGTAGGGGTGTAGGCCTAGATGGTAATGAGAAAGATATTAATACCTATCTCTACCAGGGCCAGTATTACTTATACGATGATACAAAGCCAATGAGTGGACAAATCAGAACTTATGATATTAATCATGGTGGCGAGAGTCAATTGCCAGGTTCTTATGCAGTAGATGCTGATAACTTCTTTAATGCTGAAAATCAAAAAGCAAGCGTTGATGCCCACTTCTATGCAGGTGTCACCTACGATTATTACTACAATACTCATGGAAGAGACAGTTTCGATGGTCAAGGATCATCAATTATCTCTACAGTGCATTTTGGCAACAACTATAATAATGCTTTCTGGAGTGGGTCTCAAATGGTTTACGGAGATGGGGATGGACAGCAAATGTCAGCCCTATGTGGCTCTTTAGATGTTGTGGCTCATGAGCTTGCTCATGCAGTAACACAACATTCAGCCAACCTAGAATATAGAAACCAATCAGGTGCCTTAAATGAATCCTATTCAGATGTATTTGGATCAGCTGTAGAGTATCACCATACAGGCCGAGCAGATTGGTGGGTTTTAGCAGAAGATATCTGGACGCCTAATGTGCCTGGTGATTCAATGAGAAATATGAAGGACCCATCTTTAGGCAACCAACCTGGTCACATGGATGATTATGTAAATACAACTCAGGACAATGGTGGCGTTCACATCAACAGTGGTATTCCAAATAGGGCTTATTATTTAGCTGCTAGCGAGATTGGTGTATCTAAGGCAGAAAGAATATACTACAGAGCCTTAACAGTATATTTAACAAGAACCTCTAACTTCAATGATAATAGGGTAGCCCTGTTGCAATCAGCAGCAGACCTTTATGGCATGAACAGCCCTGAATATATCGCTATTGGTAACTCACAAGCAGCAGTTGGTATTGGGCAACCCATATCAACAGGACCTAGTCTCAAGGCAGCTAGCCTCAGTCTGAGTCAAACTGGAACAAGTGACACTTATACCATCCACATGAGTGTCCCAGCCAACAATAAGGCGACAAGTCTTATTCTTTTAGAAGGAGGCAGTCAGGTAGCACAGTTTGCCTTAAGTGAAAACCAAGCAAGCGAACAAACTCATGATAAGGTCTTTACAGGTAAGGCTGATGGTGTTTACACCTACCAGGCTTCTGTAAGTGATGGGGTAACAAGCTTAGAGGGAGGTAGTCTACAGGTTACTGTTAATACATCTGTGGCCAGTGAGCAATGGTACAATGATTCAGTGACTTACGAGACGGCACACAACTATGCCAATAACTACACGAAGACACTAACTTATACAAAAACAGGGGCAAGCAAGGTTGCTATTCACTTTGATTACTTCAGATTTGAAGAGAATTATGACTTTGTCTATATCCTTGATAAGAACGACCAAGTAATCCATACTTTAACAGGCAACCAAGATAACACGTGGGTTGAAGTTGAAGGCGATGTAATGAAAATAAAAATCGAAACAGACTATTCTGTTACTGATTGGGGCTTTAGCATAGACGGTGGTAAGTACTACGCAACTGGCGAGATCAATTAGTTATAACAAAAAAAGGAAGAACCCCTCATCCTATGGATAGAGGGGCTTCCTTTCTATTGTTTTAATGCCGTTCAAACAATAGAGGATTTTAACTTTCTTTACTAGTCTCTTTATCATCAACCAAATTCCGCCCTGTATTTCAACCACGAATCAGGGGTTCTATATTGAATTATATAGGGCCTTAAAAAGTTTGTCAACAAATTATCAAAGAACCTTTAAAAAAGACTCAGAACGAGTCTGAGTCTTTTTAGGATATGTTTTCATCTGAATGACAGTTTTCTTGCTGAATCTTTTTCTTCTTCTGCCTGATTAACCAGTAGGTCATAATTGAACGATAGATGATAAAGGCCAGGAGGAGTTTTAACAAAACTCCAATATAGTATTTCATGTCAATATTATTGTTCTCATCTCTTTTTATGAGGGCTGTTTCTACACTAGTTACCAGATTACTTTCATCTACATCATATTGAGAAACCAGGTTGACCATGCCCAAGACCTTATTATTGTAGCTGTAGGTTATTTGACCAACGACTGTACCAGCAGTCAAAGGTGTTGTAATATCCTCTTGGATGAGGATATTCTCTGTGATTTGATTAAGATCAATGGATCTATCAAGACTCATGGCCAATGATTTTTCAGCCACCAGGTTGATCCTAAGCTGCTTCCCCCCCTTAAGTTGGTGGGTGTCAACAAAAGAGCCTTCTGATATAAAACGGTGGGTGATGAAATTATCAAAGGCATAGTCAATTAAGCTTCGAGAGTCCTTATAAATGTTGAGACTCCCAGGTGATCTTAGAACGACTACAATATAACGGTTATCATCTTCTATGGCAGTGGACACTAGACAGTAGCTGGCTTCATCCGTATATCCTGTTTTAATACCATCTACCCGATCATATGCGACAGGGATTAATTGTCCCTTGTAGGTCATCTTAGCCCCGGTATCTCTAACGAACAGGTTGGTGTTTTTAATATAATCCCTTGCCTGGTTCTTCTTATTGGTAATAGGAATTAGATATTGGTCTGTATTGACAATTTCTCGGAAATCTGCGTTTGCAAAGGCGTACTGGGCTATCAGGGCCATATCATAAGCCGTGGTGTAATGGTTGGCATTGTGAAGACCGTGGGGATTCACAAAGTTGGAGTCGATTGCTCCGATTTCAATGGCCTTTTTATTCATTTCTTCTGCAAAGGCCTCTACAGAACCAGAATGATATTCAGCCAGGGTCTGGGCAGCGTCATTTGCTGACAGGACCAAGAGGCCATACATGAGCTGTTCGAGTGTGAAAACTTCTCCATGTTCAGTGGCCATGTGACCACCACCTGGATTGACAAAGGGGTCTGCAGCCTGTACCACTTCGTCCAACTGATGGTTTTCTAGAATAATGATAGCCGTCAGAATTTTTGTAGTAGAAGCAGGATACATCTTTTGATGGGGATTTTTCTCCCAGAGGACTTGACCTGTTTTATAGTCAATAATGATTCCTGCTTCGCCTATTATTTGCTCCGGTGGAAGTGTGTCTGCATAACTGGTTTTACCTACTAGCAGAATCATACATAGGATGAGTATAAAACGTTTCAATTGCAACCTCCCTTAACTTGACTTAAATCCTTCTCCGATAACTTCTCTGACACTGGCGACTGTAACAAAAGCATTTTCATCTACTTCTCTGATAAACGCCTTGATCTTAATGAACTCTCTTTTAGACAGAACAGTAGAAATAATGTTGACTTGGTTGTTACTGTAGGCTCCCTCGGCCTGGAAGACTGTTGCCCCACGTTCGAGTTCGTTGATGATAAAAACCTTAATTTTATCAGCTTCTTGACTGATGATTCTTACGTTTATTTTGATATTTAAGCCCTCAATAATACCATCGATTAAGAAGGCATTCATGATAACCCCAAATAAGGCATATAGGCCAGGTTCTAAGCCATAAATTCCAATGGCCATGGCAACAACTACAAAGTCGGCAATGAGTAAACTTTTACCGATTTCAATAGAAAAATACTTATTGATGATTTTAGCTATAATGTCTGTTCCGCCAGTAGAGGCCCCTTGGTAAAAAACAATGGCCATACCGATACCTGAAATTAAGATACCGAAGAAAAGGCCTATAAAAGTATCTTCAACAACAGGACCCTCAAGAGGGGCAATGATTTCAAAGGCAGCGATCATTCCAGACAGGGCAAAAGATGCATAGATGGTCTTTGCCCCGAATTGTCGACCTATTAATAGGAAGCCTAGGATGAATAGAAAAATGTTAGTTACTAGCATTACACCACCAATGGAAAGAGCAGGAAATACTCGATTAACAACCATGGCAAAACCAGTGATACCACCTACTGCCAAGTCTGCCTGGATGAGAAAAACTGACAAACCGAAGGTTAAAATCAGGGTTCCTAGTGTCACCAGCAAGTATTCTTTTATTATTTTTTTCATAGATACCTCCATCTATTGTTATTTGTTTAATTGTCCATCACTTAATAGTATAAACTTGAAGGGCACTTGTCAAGGTGAGAGGGCATTATAGGTGGAGTTTTTACTTTTCTTGTCAACAAAATATATGGTAAAATATGTAAAAAGGAGGTAGTCATGAAAATAAAACTAAAGTTAGAGTGGGTGGGGGCCCTTGTTTTAATCTTAATTCTTGGCCTAGTCCTACTACTAGGAGAGAAAGAGGAGGCGTTTATTCCTGACCAAGTAGAAGTGAAGGCTCAGGTTATCCAGGTCTACATTAATGGGGCTGTCCATAAACCAGGGGTTTATGAGTTAGGGTCAGAAGACCGCCTACAAGTCTTGGTAGAAAGGGCAGGTGGTTTTTTAGACAAGGCTGACATCCGTATGGTCAACCTGGCAAGACCCCTAAAAGATGGGGAGATGGTCTGGATTTATCTGCAGGAGGAAGAGGGACCTGTCTATATGGGAATCGACTATTTTAACTATGCTAGTAAAGAGGACTTGCTTAAGTTACCAGGTATTGGTCAAACCACTGCTGATAAAATCATCATGTACAGGGAGGAGTTCGGGGCCTTTGATTCAATAGAGGATCTCTTAGAGGTTGAAGGGATTGGTCAGAGTAAGTTAGATACACTAAAAGACCATCTAAATATGGACTAGAAGGGGATTCCTTTAGGGGGTCTATTAAATATTTCTAAAAGTCTTTGACTATGGCTGAAATGATGGTAGAATCTTAGTTAAAGGAGAATTTATATGTCTGAGAAAATAAAATTAACATCACTAGTTAAGGCTGCTGGTTGAGCGGCTAAAATTGGTCCTGAGACCCTTGCACAAGTTTTGTGCGATTTACCAAAATTTTCGAGCGATAAACTGATTGTTGGTTTGGAAACATCAGATGACGCTGCTGTATACAAAATGAATGACCATCAAGCCATCATTCAAACCTTAGATTTCTTTACACCCATTGTGGATGATCCTTATATGTTTGGGCAAATTGCTGCTGCTAATGCCTTAAGCGATGTTTACGCTATGGGAGGAAAACCCCTAGTTGCTTTAAACATAGCTGCTTTTCCTGAATGTTTAGATATGGATATTCTAAAGGAAATATTAACAGGAGGTGCTGATAAGGTGAAGGAAGCCGGTGCCCTTTTAGTGGGGGGCCATACGGTTGCTGACAATGAACCCAAGTATGGTTTGAGTGTGACTGGAGAGGTTCATCCAGACAAGGTATTAACCAACGCTGGTGCCCGGGTGGGGGATATCCTTGTCTTAACAAAGCCAATTGGTACAGGAATCCTAAACACGGTCATGAAGGCTGATATGTTGGAAGCTGACAGGGCTGTCCAAGTAGGAACCATCATGGCAACCTTGAACAAGGTTGCTGCAGAACCCTTGGGTGACCTAGATGTAAGTGCTTGCACCGATGTGACTGGTTTTGGACTGGGAGGTCATGCCTATGAAATGGCTGATGGGTCTGATGTGACCCTAGAGATTGAATACTCAAAAATTCCAGTTATGGATGGGGCAGAGGACTATGCTAAAATGGGGCTGATTCCTGCAGGTTGCTATAGAAATGCAGCTTACATTGAAAAGGATATTGACAATCGCTTGGAAGATCAAATTGCAACCGATATTGTCTTTGATCCTCAAACATCTGGTGGCTTGTTAATAGCTATTGCCCCAGAGGATTTGGATAAGTTAACAGACTACTACGACCAGCACTTGACAACATCATACGGTGTGATTGGCAGGGTCTTAGAGAAAGGGTCATCAGCCCTAATAATACAAGCTTAAGGAGACATTATGAAACTAAACGAACTTTACCACGGCTTTAAACTAATTGATTTACATGATGTAGAAGAGGTGAAATCTACAGCTCACATATTTGAGCATGAGAAGACAGGGGCTAGACTTTTATACTTAAAAAATGATGATCCTGACAAGGTGTTTTCAGTAGCCTTCAGAACACCTCCAAGTGACAGTACGGGGGTACCCCATATTGTTGAGCACTGTGTTTTATCTGGTTCTAGACGTTATAAAACTAAGGAACCCTTCATGGATATGGTCAAGGGGTCATTAAAGACCTTCATCAATGCGATGACTTTCTCTGATAAGACCATCTATCCTGTAGCAAGTAAGAATCATAAGGATTTTGAGAACTTAATGGATGTTTACCTGGATGCAGTCTTTTTCCCTATGATTCATGAAGATGATACGATTTTCATGCAAGAGGGATGGCATTATAGCCTGGCTGACAAGGCTGATCCGATTAAGTATAATGGTGTTGTTTATAACGAGATGCGTGGGGCTTACTCTCAACCCATGTCCTACTTAAGAGAGTATATTGGTGGGGCCCTATTCCCAGATACAACCTATCGATTCTCTTCAGGTGGTAACCCTGACCATATATACGAACTGACAATTGAAGACTTTAAGGGTTTCCATAAGACATATTACCAACCATCAAATGCTTACTTCTATCTATATGGTGATGGGGATGTGGATAGCCATATGAAAAAGATTAATGAAGAGTATCTAGACCACTTTGGTCATGTCACTGTAGACTCTGACATTCCACTTCAGACAGGCTTCACTGGACCTGTTGATGTGCAAAAAACTTATGCCATTTCAGAGTCAGAGGAAATAGAAAATAAGACCTTCCTAAGTATGAACTATGTCCTTGGAGAAGGTAAGAACTTAGAGACACAGTTGTCAGGCCAGGTATTAAAAGAGATTTTAGTGGCTGCTGAGGGAGCTCCATTGAAAGAAGCCCTTCTTAATAAGGGGATTGGTCAAGACATCTTATGTTCTGTAGGTGGTGGTCGTCAAATCTACCTTTCAATCATTGCTAAGAATGCTAATGGAGACCAAGAGGCTGACTTTAAGGCGACAATTCACCAAACCCTAAAACAGATGATTGCAGATAAAATTGATGAGGACTTATTGGCATCAGCCTTGAATGTTGTCGAGTATGACTTAAGAGACACTGGTTTCCCAACAAAGGGAATCAATTATCATATATCATCTTTAGAAAGTTGGTTGTATGATGGTCATGCAACTGAGGCCCTTCAGTACAACTCGACCCTGACGAGTCTTCGAGAAAAAATGAGCCAAGGTTATTATGAGGGCTTATTAGATAAGCTACTACTCAACAATCCTCATAGCGCGTGTGTAACCTTGAGTCCGGAGAAGGGCCTGAATGAGAGAAAGGCTGAAAAGCTTGTAGACCACTTAAAGACCTTTAAAGCTAGCTTGTCTGATAATGAAATTGATGAGATTATTAAGGCTAATGAGGTTCTTAAAAAGAAACAGTTAACACCTGATTCTGAAGAAGCCCGCAATACGATGCCCAAAATAAAGGTGAAGGATGTCAATCCTCAAGCCGAGGTAATTCCTACACAAGTAGAGGATAAGGGGCATTACATGTGGATTCAACATGAGTTGTTCACTAATGACATCATGTACCTTGAGATGATGTTTGATACACGGTCGGTTGACCAAGACAAGATTCAATACCTTCCCTTATTAGCTGAGTTGTTGGGTAAAATGAATCTAGATAATATGGGGTATGCCCAGTTAAATAACACCATCTATAAGGAGACTGGTGGTATTCACTTCACAACTAGAAATTATACCTACACGGATGGCTCTGGTTATGAACCAAAATTAATCCTGACAGGTAAGGTCGTAAAGAGTAAGATTGCTACATTAATGGAATTGAGTCACACCCTTTTAACCAAGGCTGTGTTTGACGATGAAAAACGCCTAAAGGATCTTCTTCAGCAACACCTATCAAGATTAACGATGGCCATTGACAATAGAGGTGACCAATTCGCTAGTTCAAGAGTAAGTTCTTACTTCGCAGAGTCGTCATACTATGCTGAATTAACCAAAGGATTTGAGTACTTCTGGTTCATATCTGACCTTGTGAAGAACTTCGATGACAAAAAGGCTGATGTAGTTAAGATCCTAACAGACCTATATGCTAGAGTATTCAATCAACACAATATGATTGTTTCCATTACTGGCGATCAGGCTATTTGTCAAGAAGCTAAAGAGAATCTACCAAACTTACTGGCAGGCATAAGAAATGAAGCCTTCCAAGCTCAATCATATAAATTCGACTTAGAAGCTAGAAACGAAGGTATTTACTCGGCTTCTAATGTTCAATATGTAGCCAAGGGATTTGACTTCAAGGCCCTGGGTCAAGCCTACAAGGGGAGTATGGAGGTATTAAGATCAATCTTAAATACAGACTATCTTCACGACCGTATCCGGGCTAAGAACGGTGCTTACGGTTGTGGTATTTCCTTCTCAACAACTGGTCATGCTATCACAACTTCTTTTAGAGATCCTATGCTTAAAGAAACCATTGATATCATGGCTGCTATCGGTTCTTATCTTGAGGATCTAGACTTGTCTGAAGATAGCCTAGAACAACATATTATTGGGGCTATCAGTCGTATGGATGGTGCTTTAACACCAAAGGGACTAGGCGTACAAGGGACTTCAGAAATAATATGTAAGCGTTCTTATGAACAAAAGCAAAAGCATAGAACAGAACTCTTATCAACAACTAAGGAAGATATTTTAGGATTTGCTAATTTCCTTAAAGAAGGTCTTAAGTTAGAGTGTCACTGTGTTTATGGTAATGAAAAAACCGTACAGGCAGCCAAGGATGTGTTCAAGTCAATTCAAGCTTTAGAAATCAAATAAGCATCACCCTCCTAGTCAGACTAGGGGGGTGTTTTTCTGTATCTAGGGGGGAGAAGTTGGCCTTAATTTAGGTGACTTGGCGGTAGGTTATACGGTAGATTTATGGTATAATGTGTGAGATAAGAAAAAGGAGGTCAAAATGAAGCAAAACCTTTATCGAAAAATACCCAAAGTTGATGCTTTGCTTGAGGATTCTAGAATTATCCAAGCAATTGACATGCAGGGCAAGAACCTGGTTATGTCAGCCATCACCCATCAACTTGAAGATATAAGAAAAGTCATTCAAGGTCTAAAAGAGGATTCTGACTTTGACTTTGATATAGATACCATTATTGAAGGCATACTGGCTTGGCTTGAAGCTAAGAAGCAGGTGAAATTAAGACAGGTTATTAATGGAACGGGCATTGTGGTTCACACCAACCTAGGCCGTTCCTCTTTAGCGGACTCCGTTAGAAAGCAGGTAATGGCTGTAGCTCTTAACTATTCAACCCTTGAGTTTGATTTATCAAATGGCAAGAGGGGAAGTCGATATGCTCATGTAGAAGACTTGATTTGTGAGTTAACTGGAGCAGAAGCCGCCATGGTAGTGAATAACAATGCAGCAGCAGTCATGCTGGTATTATCCACCATGGCTTCTGGCAAGGAAGTCATTGTTTCAAGGGGACAGTTGGTTGAAATTGGTGGATCCTTTAGGATTCCAGAAGTTATGAAATTAAGTGGCGCAAAACTCGTTGAAGTCGGTGCGACCAACAAAACACACCTGAGAGATTATGAGTCTCACATTACGGAGGAAACAGCCCTCTTACTTAAGGTGCACACATCAAACTTTAAGGTCATGGGTTTTACCCAAGAAGTAGAGGCAACAGAACTTTGTCAGTTGGCTGGTCAATATGACCTACCGGTTTACGATGACTTGGGTTCGGGTATGCTGGTTGACTTATCTAGGTTCGGACTCAAGAAAGAGCCTACAGTTCAGGAATCAATAAAAGATGGAGTTGATATTGTTAGCTTCTCTGGAGATAAGATGTTGGGTGGTCCCCAAGCTGGAATCATTGTAGGTAAAAAAGCTTATATAGAACAAATGAAAAAAAATCAGCTGACAAGAGCTCTGAGGGTTGATAAGATGACCCTAGCTGCCCTAGAAGGCACACTCATGTTATATAGAAATGAGGTCCAAGCCTTAAAGCAGATACCGACCCTTAATATGCTCACCATGACTTATGAAGCCATTGCAGAAAGAGCAGCCTTGTTTATGGGACGCTTGGGGATCATGGATAACTTGACCCTTGAACTAGTAGATGATTATTCACAAGTTGGGGGTGGATCCATGCCTCTTGAGAAAATGAGAACCAGGGTCTTAACCCTTGCTCATGATCGTCTTTCATCTCAAGATCTTATCAATTACTTTAGGGAGTTCGACACACCAATCATTGGAAGGGTTAATGATGAACGATTGATTCTAGATTTCAGGACCTTGTCTGACACGGATTTGGACCAGGTATATCAAGCGATTCAAGGACTTAGTCAATTATAGGAGCTAACATGAAAAACATTATTATTGGAACAGCTGGTCACATTGATCATGGCAAGACAACATTAATCAAGGCCTTGACAAACATAGAAACAGACCGACTTGAAGAAGAAAAAAAGAGGGGGATAACCATTGATTTGGGATTTGCCTTCTTTGACTTACCTAGTGGAAAAAAGGCTGGCATTGTTGATGTACCAGGCCACGAGAAGTTCATAAAAAATATGCTGGCAGGGGTCAGTGGTATTGACCTTGTCTTATTTGTGATATCAGCAGAGGAAGGTGTTATGCCTCAAACCCAGGAACACTTGGATATTCTCAACCTATTGGAAGTTGAGAATGGTATTGTGGTTTTAACAAAAAAAGACCTAGTAGATTCAGAGTGGTTGGCCCTAGTTCAAGAAGAAATTAAAGGAAAACTTAAGGGAACCTTCTTAGAGGGGGCACCAATGGTTAGTGTGTCGTCTCATACCAAGGAAGGCTTTGATAGCCTAATAGAGACCATCGATCAAATGGCTGAAGCTGTAACAGCTAAGAGCATTGCTGCATCTGGTCGGATGCCCATTGACCGTGTGTTTACCCTACAAGGCTTTGGTACCATTGTTACAGGAACCCTAACCGAGGGACAGATTAAAGAAGGGGAGAGTCTTCTTTTATATCCATCTATGGCTGAGGTGAAAATAAGAAGCATCCAGGTTCACTCTAAGCAGGAACCTGTTGCATATGCTGGACAAAGGGTAGCCCTCAATGTCACGGGCATAAAAAAATCTGATATCCATAGGGGGGACATTATGGCCCACCCAGATTCTATGGAAATTACCAGTATGCTGGATGTAAAACTGTCATTGTTAAAACATAGCCATCGTGAACTAAAGAACTGGACCCGCCTTCGTTTATATCATGGGACCAAGGAAATCTTGTGTCGATTGGTTTTATTAGACCAAGAGACTCTCAAGCCAGGAGAAACCTGCTTTGCTCAGTTGAGACTGGAGACCCCTACGGCTTGTAAGTATGGAGATCATTTTGTTGTTCGCTTCTATTCTCCCCTAGAAACCATAGGAGGGGGAATTATACTAGATCCAAACGCCCATAAGCATAAGCGCTTCAAAGACGAGATCATCGATGAACTCATGATGAAGGAGTCTGGTGCTCAGGGGGATATTGTTGAGAACCTTTTAATTAAGGCCAGTGAAGACTTTATGACTGCTGATGACCTTTCCAAAAAGCTAGGCCTACAGAAGGAGGAAATACTGAACCTTTTGGAAACCCTTATTGGCAATGATCAGGTTGTTAAACTCCAGAATAATACCTACCTCCATCAAAACTATCTTTATGAGTTAGAGCAAACCATCATTCAAACTCTAAATAGCTACCATGAAAAGTATCCAGTGCGCTTAGGAATGGCCAAGGAGGAAATTCGGAGTAAGATATTTGGAAAAATTAAGATGAAGGTTGTAGATGAAATCCTAAATATGTTTTCAGACCAAGTGGCGAGTAGGGGGCAGTTCTTGTCCTTGACCAGTTTTGAAATTGCTTACACACCTGACCAGGAAGCCTTTATTAAAGACTTAAAAAGCAACTTAGACAAGGGTGCTTACAAGCCTGAAGGGTTGGATTTGATTCTGAAAAATATGAAGCGTCCCAAGCACGTGCAGGATATTATTAGTAATTTAACGACTACAGGTGACCTTGTAAAGATATATGATCAAATATATTTCACAAAACAAAGATATGATGTAATGGTTGATCGGATTAAGACGCATTTCCAGAGTCAAGATAAGATCACACTTGCAGATTGTCGCGATATGTTAGATACTTCAAGAAAGTATGTGGTGCCTATTTTAGAACACCTAGACAACATTGGTTTGACAAAACGTGTGGAAGATTATAGGATGTTAAGATAATCATCTTGTCTTTTTATCAAAGATTCATTATGATAGATATATATAGAAAAGGAGTGTTGAAATGCAGAAAAAACTACTTGTAGTAGATGATGAACCTGTTTTACTGAAGGGTCTCAAGTATACACTGGAGCAAGAAAACTATGATGTGGATACAGCTGTTGATGGTGCTGAAGCTTATGAAAAAGCCATTTCAAATGACTATAGTCTGGTGATTTTAGACTTAATGTTACCTAAAATGAATGGTTTAGAAGTCTGTGAAAAAATCAGAGAACATTCAATGGTTCCAATCATTATCTTAACAGCTAAGGGTGAGGATGCCTCTAAGGTCTTAGGATTAGAGTATGGGGCAGATGATTATTTAACAAAACCCTTCAATGTTCTGGAGCTAAAAGCTAGAATTAGAGCCATTTTCAGAAGAGTAAATGTAGAAACATCAAAGACACATACCAATACCATAGAAACATCTGGCTTCACCATTAACACCTTGGGAAGAAAGATAGAAATCAATGGTGAGAGCATTTCATTAACTGCTAAGGAGTTTGACCTACTCTTACTCTTGATTACCAATAAAGATAAGGTTTACTCGAGAGAGGAGTTATTGGAAACAATCTGGGGTTATGATTATTTTGGTGATGTAAGAACAGTTGACGTCCATGTTAGAAAATTAAGGGAAAAGATTGAAGAGAATTCAAGTAAACCAAGATATATTCTTACTAAGTGGGGCGTAGGTTATTATTTTAAAGATGAATAGATTATTTTTAAGTATAAGGTGGAAACTAGTTTTCACCTATTTACTTTTAATTATACTAACACTCGGACTCATGCTGAACTTTATTATCACGTCCATAGAAAAAAGTCAGGTAGATGAACGAGAAAATTCCATGTTTACTGAGGCTAACATCGTTTCCAATCAGCTGATTGGAGAGTATGATGACTTGTCTCGAGACTACACACGGGAATATTATTCAAACATTATTATGAATTACTCTAGAGAAATCTCTAGTAGAATCATTGTATTAAATGATTCAAGTCAAGTACTCATCGATACATTTGGGGAGTTTGACTTATACTCTGAGCTGCCCAACAATGAAGCCTTAAAGGCCTTAGAGGGAGAGCGCATTTCGATTATTTATGATGATGAGCCTGTTGGTAAGGTCATGTATGTGGCCCTACCGATTGAAAAGCAAGGTCAAGTCACAGGGGTTGTCCTTATGGTTGCTTCTCTAGAAGATATTTATTCCAATATCAATACCCTTGAGAGTCAGTTCCTTTTTTTGGCCCTGGTATGTGTTGCTTTCACGACCTTAACTTCCTTCATATTTGTAGAAATTCTATCGTCCCCCATCGAAAAGTTAACAGAATCTGTTAACCAGGTTTCCTTTGGTGGAAAGGATGAAGCTATTCAGATGGAGGGGTCTGATGAAATTAAGGTTTTGAGCAATTCCTTTCATGCCATGCTTGAAAAGCTTAATCTGGTGGACGCCCAGCGAAAGCAACTGGTTGCTGACGTTTCCCATGAGCTGAGAACTCCATTAACATCTATTAAGTTGTTATCAACCTCCCTGCTAGGAGATGACAACCCAGATCCAGCCATTTATAAGGAGTTTTTAACAGACATTGATTCAGAAATAGATCGTTTAAACGGCATTATTGATAGTCTCTTGTATCTATTTGACCTAGAAAAAGATGAAACTGAAATAGAATTGGATTATTACAGCTTAAACACCCTGGTTGATCGAGTGACTACTCTGCTTCAACCAATCGCTGACCAAAAGCATGTGACGATCCAACTTGTAGCCCTTAAGGAAATTAAGGCTTATTTCGACCGAGAAAAAATGTACCAGTGTCTTCTAAATCTTATGGCCAATGCTATCAAGTATAACACAGATGGTGGTCAAGTTAAGGTACTGATCAAGGAGCTGGAAGAAACTATCTTTATCTCTGTAGAAGATGATGGCTATGGTATAGAAGCCGAAGCCTTACCCTACATATTCGAGCGGTTTTATAGGACAGACAAGGCCAGAAACAGAAAAACTGGTGGTACAGGTCTTGGTTTGTCAATTGTTCAGCAAATTGTTAACCTACATGGCGGTAGCATCACCGTCGACAGTATCATCAATGAGGGAACAACCTTCAAAATAGAAATACCTAAAGGTAGGGAATCTTATGAATAAGACCTATATCATGCTTGTTATAACTGTGTTATTAATTCTGGCAAACTTTATTATGCCTGGGACCGATATTGATTTTCAGGGGGAGTCTTCTGTAGAGATTATTTCTCCCTTTTCTAAGTTCACTGAGATGGACCTGGATATGTATTTTTTGCAAAACAATAACTTGGTTAAGGAGAGAAGGCGTTTGGTTTTAGAGGCTGGCTCCAATGAAATGAGTGTCTTAGAGGCCTTAAAAAAGGGGCCGAAGATCTCAACTCATCAGTCGCCCATAGGACTTGATGTTCACATCTTGTCTGTTGAACTGATTGATAGAATTCTTTATGTTAACCTTTCAGACTCCTTTAGGGGAGAGGATGGCCTTACTTATTTAAGGGTATCTGCAATTGTCAATACCCTTACAGAGTTTGACTACGTGGACCAGGTCCAGGTATTAGTTAACGGAGATAAGATTGTGGGTGACCAGTATGACATGAGTATCCCTTTGTCCAAAAATGAGTCCCTAGTAGTAGGGGTGGATGAAGGACATAAGGGTATAGGCAGGCGTTTTATAGGTTATATAGAAAGAGCCCGCTATGATTTGGCTTACGGGCTCATAGACCAGCAAAGTAAGGATGTTTTGTCATTTGATGAGTTTGTATTAAAGGCCCAAAGTCTTAGGGATGAAATCAATGGCTATGACCTGCAATATTATTTTTCTGAATCCATATACACAGGCTATAAGATTCGTTTTAAGTTTAGGTTGTTTGACATTGAATCATACTCAGATGCCTTAATTAATGATGAATTATCCATAGAAATTATCCAAGACCTAGTTCTCATTTTTGATGGTAGCCAGTGGCGTGTTAAGTTTATCAAGTAGGACATAGAATAGTTTATAGAATTTAAATATGATTACCGCTACAAATATGGTATAATAAAAGAAAAAAATTGGAGGTAATTATGAAAGAAATTATTATGTTTACAACTTCTACTTGACCACATTGTGCACCTGCTAAGGAGTTCCTTAGAGAAAATGACATTCCCTTCCAAGAGTTTAATGTATCAGAAGATATGGAAGCAAGAAAGTTAATGATGAAACACAAGATGATGGGTGTGCCTTCGTTTTTAATTGATGGTGAGCCTGTTGTTGGTCTAGACAAAGAAAAAATCTTAGCTGCAAAGGGTTAAGTAAGATGCACCTCTTCGGAGGTGCTTTTATTGTACTGTAATTTTTTGATAAGTCATGTATTTTCATGTTCACTTGATGCATTTTCATGTAGGATGGTGATATTATATTAACTTTAGAGTATAATTATAATAGAAAGATGATAAGGAGGGGTTATGAGTAAGTTTTCGGAATTTAATGTCAATGGTGGAAATGAAAGGGGCTTAAGTGGTCCAGTGCAACTTATTGGATATTGGCATCTTATTAACTTGGCGTTTACCTTATATTCTATTGGTCAGGCTCTGAACATGAAGGGGAGTTCTAGACAAAATATGATGGTAGCGGACTATTTAAATGAAATTATTATTGTATTTTCGGTTATTGCAGTTTTAACAGTTTTCTTGTTAATATCCTTTTATAAGAAGGATGGTAAGTATTTTTTATTTGAAGGCATCAGTTTTGTCTTGAAATTAGGTTTCTTAGGTTACCTCATGGTAGTTATAGATGAATATCATATTTTCTCGTCAGATTACATCGGAGTTTTATCTAAGGCAGTTATAGCAAGTACGATAATAGGTCTTTACCTTTACAAGACTAAAGAAGCTAGAGATGTATTTATCTAAGCTAAAAAAGATTCACTAAAAAGTGAATCTTTTTTTTATAGGAAATTGTATTGTACAAACTGAGAGCCGATTAAACAGAGGACCCACAGGTACCAGTATGAAACGATGGTAAAGCCAATCACTTCAAAGGGTAATAAGAGGATTCTCAGAAGTGATTTTCGTGGTTGAAGAAAGGCATCTACTCTTATTCTAACATGATCACTAAAATGTAAGTGGATGGGTTCACTTGAAGCCATTAAAACTTGTAACTGACCAATTTCTTCTAGTTCTTTTTTGCGCTTATAAGCATAGGATATGGATTGATCACCCCTACGACTGACACCGGCTAGGTTGGTGGGTTCCATAAAGCCAATAACCGTAGGCATGACGTGTCGCTCAACCTTGTACCAGGATAGGAAATTAACGATAGGACCTATAAAGAATAAAAAGGCACCATACCTTACAATAGGTACAAATAGAAGGGCGAACCCGATAATAACAGAAATAATAGGCATCTTATAAGAACCAAAGTCATTGACAGGTTGGGGTAAGAGTTTGCTATCAGCGGTTCTATTTTTTTCTGTGTAACATGCCATACAATAGGGAGTGAACTTCAAAGATGTTGAGGTAACTACTAAATCTTTTTGACTAGTAATGACCTTGTTGCAACAGTTGCATTGAATTATTTTTTTATCATTCATAATATATCTCCTTTCATAGATTCAATTACCCAAGTCCAACCATTTTATTCTTATTCATCTATTAGACTATGAAAATTATGTTTTGTTACAAGAAAACTTAAAAATATGTCAGATTATTTTCTCTTATTGAGGGGTAAATGTATTAATAAGAGATACAGACTTATATAATAATGCTGATCACGATAAAGATGATGAAAATCGCAGTCGAATAATAGAGTGAATGAAAGGAAAGATCTTGTAAAGGGTAAAAAGACTTAGGGGGACAGGGCTAGAAGTAGGAGGAGTTGTATGAATAAGGGGCTTTCCATCAAGAGCAAATTTATTAGTGGAACATTGATAATAACTGGTGTACTAGTTTTATTTGCTGTTTTTTTAATTGCTTTAGTCAACCAGCTTGCAAATATCACATCTGATATTGTTAACCATCCTTTAGAGGTGTCGAATGCTGCTCATTATGCTAACATTGAAGTTATTAGAATGCATAAGAACCTCCAAGGCATACTCTTGGTTGATGAAGATTATGAAGTGGATATTCTTGTAGATAAGATTAGAGACTCGGAGGCTAAGGTTTATACTGCCCTTGATACCATTGCATACTATATACTTGGTGATGAAGGTAAACAACTCCAACATGACACCCGATTACTCTTTGATGAGTGGAAAAAAGTAAGATCAGAAATTATTCAAGCGGTAGGTGAGGAAAGGGATGAGGAGGCCAACCAATTGATACACAGTAAGGGGGATGCTCATATTGAAGAATTGGAGTTCCGTTTAACTGAGTTGAATCAATATGCTAGAAAGAAGGCCTCTGAGTTTCAAGATAATTCGGTAGAGTTAGAGGCTAATACAAAGACCCTTGCTATCTTAGGTATTATTATAGTTTTAGTCATAACCTGTGTCACTATATTTTGGATGTCGTGGACTGTCTTAAGTTCAGTTGCGATTTTAAGCAGATCCTTAAAAAGAATTGTTCAAAGTGGTGAGTTTAAGAGTGTTGAACTAAATGGTAATGATGAGTTAACTGAATTGAGCATTATCTTTAATGATCTAGTATCTCACCTTGGGGACCAACTGTGGGTAAGAGAAGGAAACCAAAAGCTGAGTGGCTTACTGATGAATACAGATGACTTTGATTCTACTCTTGCTGCTTATATGAGACAACTCAAGGAATATGGAAACTTCTTATCGGTCGTTTACTATGATTTGAAAGAAGGAATATTGAGCCTAAAACAAGCAGAAAATCGACTGGATTTCTTAAGAAACTCCTATGAGCTGGGTCAGTCAGTCGTTGGTGAATGTGCCTTAAGTGGTCTGCCTTCAAAGATTGCTTACAAGCAAGTAACCATCAAAGAAGATCTGCCCTTCAAAGATTTTTTAGTTTTTCCTATCACCTATGATGAGGAAACGTATGGTGTCATTGGCCTAGCAACCCTTGAGACCTTAGATGAACATACCATGGTATTAATAGATGAAGGTGTAAAGAACTTATCGACCTATGTCTCTGCTTATAGACAAAGGCAAAGAATTGATGACCTTTTGGAAGCATCTATTCAAGCCAATGACCAGTTAACCATTCGTCAGAAGAGCTTAGAAGAGAATCAATTGGAACTACAGGCGGCCAACAGTGAGTTACAAGACCAAAGAGACTTGTTAAATCGTAAGTCGGATGAACTCATCCTACAAAACAAGGAGTTGGTTAATCTTAGAGAGGAGTTGTTCAAAAAGTATAAGGACCTAGAAGAGGTTACGGCCTATAGGTCTCAGTTCTTGTCAAATGTATCTCACGAATTACGAACCCCTTTAAATTCAATCATTGTTCTATCGGGTATCCTTAATAAGAAGGAGACAAATGATTATGATTTAGAGGACAAGAAAAGAATTGAAGTTATCACCCAGGCTTCACAGGACTTGCTATCAACTATCAATGATATTTTAGACCTGTCTCGTGTAGAAAGTGGTAACGTAGAGTTATTTGAAGAGGTGTTTAGTTTATCCACTATGGTAAATGAATGGCAGGCTATGTACCAGCCCCTAATGAAGGAGAAGGGCATCACTGGGATATTCGAATGTCAGGTTGATGAAATGGTCTTTACTGACCGTATCAAGGTCTCTCATATCATAGCCAACTACATATCAAATGCTATTAAGTTTACATCTGAAGGTTATATAAAGGTTATAATAGCCTATCATGATGATCAGCAATACCCTCTCCGCCTATCTGTGCAGGATACTGGCATAGGGATCAAGAAAGATAAGTTAGACGTTATCTTTGATGAGTTTGTCCAAAGTGATGGCTCAATCAATCGCCACTACGGTGGAACAGGTTTGGGACTAGCAATATGTAAGAACTATGCTGACTTATTAGGCGGATTGAGTTCGGTTGAAAGTGTAATGGGCCTTGGATCTACCTTCCATTTGGATCTTCCTGCAAGCTGTCTACTGGATGACAAGCACAACAAAATGATGAGGATTAATCATCAAGCTCTAGACGCCCATAAGTTCCCCCATGAGGTAAAGGCTCACCTAAGGGGCAAGTATGTCATGGTATGCGATGATGAAGCCATGAATGTGTTTTCAATTTCAGCTATGCTTGAAGAAATGAGCATGAAGCCAGTAGCTGCCCTAAACTTTGATGAAGTTCTTCAGGCGTATAAGTTGAATCCAAACATAGACTTGGTCCTGATGGATTATATGATGCCTGATATCAATGGTTTTGAAATGTTAGAGAAGCTTAAAGATAGTCCGATATGGGGTGGACCACATATTGCTATCGTGACAGCTGCAAGCCTAAGTAAAGAGGAAATGGATTATATAGATGCTCAAGGGTATTCTTTGATACTTAAACCCATAAGTTATGACCAAGTGGTTCAATTAATTAATGACAAGCTATAGGGAGTTATTATGTTTAATATTTTGATCGTAGACGATAATGCAAATAACAGGTTTACCATTCAATCCATCTTAGGTAAGTTAGACCTTAACTTGATAGAAGCAACTTCAGGAGAAGAGGCCTTATTGGTTCTGCTAAAAAATGAAATAGACTTAATTATACTTGATATCCAGTTGCCTGATCTTGATGGCTTTGCCCTAGCTGGTCTCATAAAAAGCCACAAGAAAACCAAGGCCATACCCATCATCTTCTCTACGGCCATTTTTACCTCTGAGGAGTTCATGTTAAAAGGCTATCAATTAGGTGCTGTTGATTATATACTTAAACCTATTAATGTAGACCTGCTTCTTTCGAAGGTTAATTACTATATGTCTGTCATAATTGAAAGAAAGAACCTATTAGCTGAGTTAATGGGGAAAAATAGAGAATTAGAGAATAATTTAAATCAATTACAGCGTGTAAAAGATGATCTTCTTGAGATGAACCAGAAATGGTCACTCCTAGGTGATAATCTTCCCTTCTTTGTAGAATTATACAACCAGGATTTGAATATGATCTTTCAGAACAATATTGGTTATAAGGACTTAATCTCAGTGATTCATAAGAATAACCGTAAGGATATTGAAGGGCTTGTAGAGAGAAGTTTCCGCAGTGGTCAAGGGAGCAAGGGATTGATTCATATAAGGTTTAAGGAGCATGATTTAACATATGAAATAAAAACCGTTTATGCAAATAACGATGGCGTCCCCTTAGTCTTATTGGTCATAACCGATATTACTGATGAAAGAATGTATTACAATCAAATCAAGTATATCGGTTATCATGACCAACTGACAGACCTATGGAATAGGCGGTATTTCTTAGACTATGTAAGCAACTATAAGTTGGAGGTTGATGAGCCTGTTACAATCATGATGGCTGATGTCAATGGTCTTAAGCTGATCAATGATGCCTTTGGTCATACGGCAGGAGACGAGTTAATTAAAACAGCGGCAATTAAAATTAAAGAACATTGTCCTGAAGAGGCTGTGGTTGCACGATGGGGAGGGGATGAGTTTCTGGTATTTATGCCAGGAGTTGATGAAAATCAGGGTCATATGATCAACCAGTCTATTCATGACAGTATAAAAGGTTATTATATAGGAGACCAGTTTCCGGTGAGTATAGCCTTGGGTATAGTAACTAGTCGGGGACCTTATCTGGATTTGGAGAATCTAATACGTGACGCTGAAGATAAGATGTACATTAGTAAGACACAAGATCAAACATCCTATAGGAGTTTTGTTGTTGAATCCTTGAAAAATGCTCTTTATGAACAAGATTACGAGACAAAAGAGCATACTGAGAGGATCAGTGAAATGGCCTTACTTGTGGCTCAACATCTTGATTTGAGTCAGGGGGATAAAGATAAGTTGGCCCTGCTAGGTGGGCTTCATGACATAGGTAAGATAGGTGTTCCATCTTCTATTCTTCACAAGGATAGCCCCTTATCCGACATAGACTGGAATATAATTAAGAGGCACCCGGAGATAGGATATCGAATTTGTACCAGTGTTCCTGACTTAAGTCCAATAGCTGATTTGATTTTATGTCATCATGAACGATGGGATGGAAAGGGTTATCCAAGAGGTTTAAAGGGAGATGACATCCCAATCTTATCACGTCTTATCGCTGTTTTGGATACATTTGATGTGATTACTCATGATCGACCCTATAAGTCAGCTCAATCTGCAGAATATGCCTTAGAGGAGATTAAGCGTTGTTCAGGAAGCCAGTTTGATCCTAATATTGTCAAGGTCTTTGTTCATGTATATACGGAAAGTATTGCCGATAGACACTAGGAATCTTAAAGTTCTATAAGACCCAGGACTACTAGACTACTCAGCCAAGTTAGTTAAAGCCCTTATCTCATGTGATAAGGGCTTTTAAAACTAGTTGTATCAATGGTTGGTATAGAGGTCATGGGCCATGTTCTTTAGGGGGCTTTTGTCGATGACAATATAGCCTTTGCGTGCTTTTTTTAGAATACCTTGACTCACAAAGTTTGTAACGGTCCTATGAAGGTGACGGTAACTTGTGCCTAGAAGTTCAGAGATTTCAGTTAAGGAATCATATAGGGTTAAGACACTTTCTTGATTATGGGACTTATGATCAATGGCCATAATATATGAGGCCAGGCGATTTTCTAGGGGATAGAGAAGGTTGATAGCACTGTTAGTGGAACATCGATTAAGTTTTATACCAAGTCCCTTGCACAGTTTCTGTAAAAACAAGGTATCCTCCATTAAATTACTTTTGACAAAGTTTATGGGAAGCCCTATGCAGTAGGACTTGGAGAGACTCTTAACATCTACATTGACCTTAGAATCGTTGAATATCTCAATATCACCAAGTATCTGCAGGGGCTCATAAAAACTGAGTAAGAGTTTTTTTCCGTTGGCCATGCGACAATATACCTTGGCTTTTCCGTCGACAAAGAAGAAGAAATAATCCAGAGTGTCACCGTCCCTGTATAAATAATCTCCTGGTGAGAAGGAAAAGAGCTGAAGGTGTTGGCTCATGTCCTTTGTGAAATAGCTGGTGAGATCGTACTGCCTTATGTAGTGGTTTTTTAAGTGGTCATCAAATATTTTATTCATTGGTCCATCCTTTTTTATTTATTATGACATATGTCATAACAGCTTTCAATTATCCTGTGTTATTCTTAAGTAAATAAAGGAGGCATTTATGAATAGGTTATCATCAGTTTTAGTAGGGGCTCTTATAGCTGTAATGATTTTGCTTAATGGAACCCTGGCTCAAGCGATAGGCAATTATACAGCTGCAGTTATTATTCATTTGGTAGGTCTAATAGGTATTATTATTATTTTAAGAGTAAAAAAATCAAGAATTAAGTACTATAAGTCAGTCCCTAAGTATGCATATACAGCAGGACTCATAGGGGTCATGCCAATTATTTTCAATAATATAGGTTTTAATGTCTTGGGCGTTTCCTTGACGCTTGCCCTGGGCATGTTTGGTCAGTCCCTTGCATCCATTGTAGTTGACCACTACGGTCTTCTGGGGATGCCTGTTGTTAAGTTCAACCAAAAGAAAATCGTTGGACTGGGTATCATCATGGTCGGCATGGTGATTATGACCGTATTCTAGAGGAGGGCTTATGCTACTATTTGCAATTATCACATCAACCCTTACTGGGGCCTTGATTGTTATTACGAGGATATTTAATTTTAAGATGGCAGATAAAATGGGACTTTTTGAGGGGGCTTCTATTAATTACATCGGGGGGCTTTTGGGATCCATGTTACTGGCCCTATTATTGGTCAGACCCTCTAAGCTAGATTTTGGAGGAATTCCCTTGTGGGCCTACCTAGGTGGTCTGTTTGGGATAGCAATTGTCGTCTTATCTTCTTATTTAACCAAGCGGGTATCGTCCTTTTATTTAACCCTATTGATTTTCCTGGGCCAGCTCATTACAGGTATTTTATTGGACTGGCTGGTAGAAGGCTACTTATCCATTCCAAAGATTATAGGGGGAGCACTAGTTTTAATCGGCTTTATTTACAACTTGTATGTAGACCATATTGAAGAGGAAAATGAGAGAAAGCAAGCTGCTTAGGAGGGTTTATGATTCAATTAATCCATAAAATTGCCGACCTACTGGATGAAAAGAATATCCAGTGGGCTCTGGGAGGCTCTCTTTTACTTAAACATTATAAGTTGGTTGATGTCTGTCATGATATTGACATTATGGTTAGTATGGATCATGTGGATATACTGGATTCCGTTCTGTCTTCTCTAGGCTCTAAGGAGGTTAGACAAGAACATAGCATATACAAGACTGTCTACTTTTATGAGTACCTCATTGATGGTATAGAAGTGGATGTTATGGCTGGGATGACCATCAATCATGACCAGGGTCAGTATGTATATCCCTTTGACCAGGAGTCTATCCAGTATCTAGTAGATCCATGGAGTAAAGAGCTACCCTATACTTGTATGGAGGACTGGTTTGTCATATATCAAGTCATACCCAATCGCCAAGCCAAGGTGGACTTAATTGAAGGCTATTTGTCTAGTCATCCCCTGAAACGGCCAGACCTTCTTCAAAGACAGTTGAAGCTTCGATTACCGACTGGTGTTAAGGAGAGGGTCTCGGACCTCCTAAAGTCATAAAATATCTTTTAAAAGACCCTGGGTCTTTTTTCTTTTATGTAAAATCTCCCTTGATGCATAGATCCTTTTCCCTTAGCTTAGAAGTAGGAGGTGGATGTATGATGAGTTTAGTAAAGAAATGGTTAGAGGATTTTCAGGCATATTACAGGGAAAGGGACCAGTCAAGGGTATCAGACTTAATGGATTTGTTCCATTTTGACCAGAACACCTGCTTTTTAGGTCATGATTTAGGCCAGTGGTTCCATGACCAAGAGCAAATAGAGGCCTATATTTTAGACCAATGGCAAGATGCTTATGACTTTAACTTGGATCAAGCCTTTGTAGAGGTCTATGATAAGATGGCCCTAGTTTACACGACTGTAAGGGTTAAGAAGGAGAGAGACCATAAAGAGCTTTTTAAGAAAGAAGTAAGAGGTATGCTAGAGCATAAAGATGACCCCCTTGTACTGGACAAACTGTATAGACAGGTGGTGGACTATGTAGATGATTATGGTCGGACGACTTATCCCATGCGGTTTACGTGTGTTCTTGTCAGGGTTGATGGTCAATACAGGGCCCATCATGTTCAGTTTGCCTATGATGCTGTTATGCTTTGGCAACATCGATTGTTAAAAGAGTATGATGCTTTAGCAGCCATCAAAAGACCAAGACTAAGTGGTGACCAGGAAATAAAAGACATGTTAGGGGTCTTCCAGGCAGCTTATCAGGCTAAAAATATTGAGAAACTTGATGAGTTTATGGATCACTTCCATGGTGGAACTAATTTTTTAGCCCTGGGTACGGATGCTGACGAAATCTTAACAAGTGTAGGGGAACTAAGGGAAATGGTTGAAAGTGATTGGACCTACTGGGGTGACTTCACAATGGATATTGAGGGGGCGTCCATCTGTCGATTGGAGGATGAAGCCTACTTCCTCTTAAACGGAATTGTGTCTAAAGAAAACAACCGTCAGGCTATGTTGGAAGGAATAGCCTATTATTGTGAAGAAGAGGTTGTCAATGCTGATAGCAAGGAAGACATGATTCATGGTATGAGGCATATGATGGACTTGCACCATGAAATGAACCTGGGACACTGGTATCATGCCCCCATGCGGCTAAGTGGAACCTGTAAGAAAATTGGTGGTAAATGGATGTTCACCCATATTCAGTTCTCAGATTATATGACGAGACCTGAAAAGTTCTATGACTAGTTAATTATTTCTGTAATCATTAGGTATAAGGGACTTTATAGGATATAATACTATTATATAAGGGCATGTGTGCTTACGTTGCACAATAGTAATGAGGAAAGGGGTCTTGATGGGTTCTTGGGGTCATGATACAATCTTTAGTTCTGAAAAGTTTCTTGATTTGTTTGTAAACGCTAATACTATGTCTAGAGAGATTTTTATCAAAAGAGCCTTTGACGCAGCCTTTAGTATGATTCCTGAAGCAGAAAAGGCCTCTTATTTCGAGTTAAAGGGTGAAATATTTAAGCCCATATTATCTTATGGTTACAATCATGAACTTCTTGAACAGTTGAGTTTTCATGAAAGTGAGGCCTTTGCTGACTATGAGAATGATACAAGTCCTGATATAAGGGTCTATCAGGTGCAGATTGATCAGAGAGATCATAGGGCTTTAGATGTTGAAAAAATTCTATTATTACAAGAACTTGGAACCTACGAGGGTTTTATTACTTTATTTGCCCCAATTAAGTTTGAATCTAAGCCGGTTGGGATTATGTGTTTTGATAATTTCTCAAATCAAGATTTTTCAGAGGATTCCAAGACGTTTCTTAAAGTTTATGCTCAGCTTCTGTCCAATTTTTATACCATGAAGCTCTATCAGGAGGAAGCTGAAAAAAAATACCAAGAGATTATATCGGCCTTGGTTTCTGCCATAGAACTTAAGGATGCTTATACAAAGGGACATGCCAAAAGAGTTATGGACTTATGTACCGAATTGGGCTTGGCCCTAGGATTTGATGGTGATCGGTTGAGTAAACTTCAAAGTGCTGCTATCTTACATGATGTCGGTAAAATCGGAATATCGACTGAAATCCTTGTAAAAAAGGGCAAGTTATCAGTAGATGAGTACCAACAGATTAAAGACCACCCTGCCAATGGGAAAAAGATATTGGAACATATCCGAGACTTTGAAGATATAACAGAAATCGTCTACTGCCATCACGAGAGATATGATGGTCTCGGCTACCCAAGAGGGCTTAAGGGTCACGAAATTCCCTATGACGCTTGTTTGATTCAAATTGTGGATGCCTATGATGCTATGACATCTGAAAGAGCCTACAGAAAGGCTTTCAGTCCTCAGAAGGCCCTTGAGATTATCCTAGAAGAAAGGGGTAAGCAGTTCCATCCCGATCTCGCGGATTGTTTTATTGACCTGATTAGAACAAGACTATAAAGTAAACTGCCAATTTGGCAGTTTTTTTGTTATACACAGATTGGAGATATTTAGACCAACAGATATTTCGATATTCAAATTAGTGGTTATATACAACTATTTTTATATATAGGGATTATTTATAGTAGATTTTGATAAAATAGTCATAAAATTCAGTGTTTTAAGAAAAGTTAAGAATTAGTTAAGAAAATTTTTGACATTTATAGTGTATGATGGAACAGAACATGAAGGAGGGTTAATGAATTGATGGTTTGTTAACTATGATTCACATTCCTGCGAATTATTAGACCGCTAGGTTTCTATATGGGAATGAGAATTGGCTTCATGAGTTGTAGGGATATTGAAGAAAAAAGGGAGGAAACATGAAAAGATTTTTAGTTCTAATGTTAGTCGCATCACTTCTAATGGGTATGATGAGCTTTACTACCCTAGCGGAAGACCAGACGAGTTCTTTATACTCTGTCTTATTTAACGCTGAAGCTATTCCAGAAGACTTTGCTGGTCAAGTAGAAGCAGCTGGTGGAGTTGTACTTTACACAGTACCTGAGATTGGTTTTGCTCAAGTTCAATTGCCAGATTCAGCAATCGGAACAATTAAAGGTTTATCTTCAGTTATGGTTATGAATCCTGCGATTGCATGGGAATTACCTGAATCAACAAAAATTACAGTGGATGCAGATACTGTAGCAGCTGCTACTGAAGATGCCTTCTTCTGGCCTATTCAATGGGACATTCAAAGAATTACTCAAGATGGTGCTGCTTACGAGTATGGTACAGGTTCTCATGATACAGTAGTTGGTATTATTGATACAGGTATCGATCCAGACCATAGAGACTTAGTGATGAACTTATTACCAGGTTCTAAAAACTTTGTGCCAGGTCCAGATGGAACAGTAGATATTAATGATATTCAAGATATGAGAGGCCACGGTACGCATGTTGCAGGTTCGATCGCAGCTAATGGCGCGATGCTAGGTGTTGCACCTGATATCGGTTTCAGAGCTTACAAGGTATTTGGTCAAGAAAAAGGTGCTAAATCAGCTTGGATCTTAAGTGCAATGATTGCAGCTGCTGACGATGGCGTTGATGTAATCAACATGTCTTTAGGTGGATTTGATTCAATTGGTAACATCTTCTGGACAGATCCTGAAACAGGTAAAACAGAAAAAGTAGGTAGTGATATTGCTGATTTCAAAGCTTACAGAAGAGCTATGAAGTATGTAACAGATCGTAATGTTGTAGTGGTTGTAGCTGCAGGTAACGATGCAATTGATTCTTCTAACAGAAAGCAAGTATCTGAGTTCATGAACAGTGAATATGGCCAATATGGTTATGATTTCAGAGGTGCAACTGTAAACGTTCCAGCTGATCTTCCAGGTGTAATCACAGTTTCAGCAACAGGTCCTGAAGATGAATTAGCAGTTTACTCTAACTACGGTTCTGGTTTCATTCAAATTACGACTCCAGGTGGTAACTATGACTTAAGACTTGAGTACATCGACCAAGGTCGTGACGAAGAGTACTTAGCTAACCAGTTATACAGAACTGAGTTCTGTTTATCAACAGGTGAAGATGGAACATGGTACTATTCAGTTGGTACATCAATGGCTGCTCCTAAGGTTGCTGCTGCAGCTGCACTTGCAATTGACAAGTATGGCCAAATGCCAAACCATAAGGTTGCTGAGATGTTAGAAAAGTCAGCTGATAAAGTAAAAGGTACTGACAAGAAGTACTTTGGTGCTGGTCACTTAAATACTCTTAACCTATTACAAGATTAAAAGACAAAGACATCTACCTCTGGTGGATGTCTTTTTTAATGGTTTGATGCCTTCAGTTAGTGTTCTTATTCATGTATAATAATGTCGGATGAGATGAAGGAGGGCTTATGGTATCGTGTAATATTGATTTGTTTATAGCTGGATGTAGTACAGATTGTAAGCATTGTTATGTAGATGGGGGACCAAAGAAGGCTGTTCCCTTGGAAGTGATTGGTAGAAATATGAAAAGGCTGGCTGACATCTTGCCCCTCTTAGCGGCAGAAGACATTGACGTGTCAGTAACACTTGATAATGAACCCATGAATCATCCCCAAGCTGTTGAAGTATATGATTTGTGCAAAAAATACCTGGGAGACTATTATTTTCATCATGGTTCAACTACTGGACTCCCACTATTAACATCAACAAATCCTGAGGAAATCTTGGAGACCCTCAAGGGTCATGGTTATCATGAAGTTGGCTTAACCGTCCATGGTGGCCATGATACTCATAACTGGATGGTCAAAAACCCTCGTGCTTATGAGGGCATTATAGATTCGGCCAAGCTATTTATAGACCAGGGGTTTGATGTGGTTATTTCTCTTATGTTGAGTAAGGCCCTCATTAGGGAAAGAGATCAAGTGAGTCATTTGCTGGACTCTCTAGACCATAAGGGCATGTATTTTGCTATTACAAATATGAGTCCCCTTGATAGGATGTTGCAATATCAAGATCAAAGGGCTGAACTTGAAGATTTTAGGGACTTACGGGGTTACTTGAGTGACTGGGGACTGGACGAATCTGCCATCTTAAAGCGTCTAGAGAAATGTCACCACAGCTATTATATGGATCTTATAAAGGGACTTGAATCCTGGAATGACCTACCTGGGTCAGAAACCAACTTATACCTATCATTAGATGGGCAAATGGACCTTTATTACGGTAATACAGGGTTGGAAATATCTAAAGTTGGCAACCTTCAAACCATGAGTGATGGTCAGTTAGTAGAGCAAATCATTAGCCTAAAGGCTAATGATTGTTATTGGGATTCAAACTTTAGCAGGAAAAGTCTGCCTGATTTTATGAGCTTCAAGGACTGGATTCGTGGGGTGAATCAAGGCAATGCTATCTATCCAGACTTGGATTCTTTTTTAACATACTGGCTGATGAACTATGGTCTAAAGCCTATCAGACCCCTTTAAATGGCTCAATTAGATCCTAGACTTGAATTATTTTAACTTATGACATATAATCTGACGTATACATTAAGGAGTTGTTATGAGTTTTACTTTAAAGAAATGAACGAGTTATGTCACTGAGGGCTATATGAAGCAGTTCTCAGAAGCTTTCGGTCGAAAGCTTGAAGGGAGTGGTATAACGAGAATTCAATGGATTGTTTTGTATTATGTCAATGAGGCTGAAAAAATCTCGCAAAGAGAGTTGGCCCATTTGATGAATGTCAAGGACTCCAGCATCGGTCGGTTGATAGACAGACTGGAGAGGGATAAGCTTTTAGAAAGACAAAGAAGTCTCGAAGACCGACGGGTCATCAATGTCCTTTTAACTCAAGAGGGTAAAGACTTGTTTTCTACAGTTGTCCATCTTGGCGAAGAATTTAATAATCAGTTAACAGCAGGTATAGCCCAGGAAGATCTCGAGATTTTCGATCGGGTTTTACATCAAATGTTACTCAATGTAAAGGAATAGAGAAATCTATTTCTTTTTTTATCTTATAATGTTTGATTTTTAACAATTTACTTGCTATACTTAACATTGCATAAGCAAACAATTTGAATGGAGGTTATTATGAGTTACGATGTAAGAAAAATGTTAAATGATTTTGTTGGTGGATTAGAGAACCTAGCAGGTACAAACCCAGAGCACGTTGAGGCATTTATGGGATTACTTGGTGCATCATATGAACCTAAGGCAATTGATTACAAGACAAAAGAATTGATGAGTGTTGCAATTGGTTGTTATAACAGATGTGAGTACTGTATTGTCTACCATGCTTATAAGGCTTTTGAGGCTGGGGCAACAAGTGAAGAGTTGTTAGAAGCGGCTATGGTTGCTGTCGCCTTTGGGGGTGGACCGTCGATGGCATACACAGTAACACTTTTAAAAGAGTGTATCGCAGAGTTTGAAAACGAGTTCAAGTAGTACAAGCGGGAGGTAACTCCCGTTTTTCATAGGAGAAGATTATGTCAGAGAAGCTTATTATTTCTAAATTAAATGGACATGATAAAGAAGGCAAGGTTGGTAAGGTATACTTTAAGGCCGGAGATCATGTCTCAGCAGGAGAAATCTTATTTACTATTGAAAGTGGCAAGGGAAGCTTAAAATATAAATCGGAATATACAGGCACAATAGAGGCCTTAACTGTAGAGGCGGGAAGTATCGTGACCAAGGGGCAGGAAGTTGGTCTTATTGATGGGAAACGGGAAGTTAAGCAAGCCAAGGCCTATTCTTTTGGCTTGTCCAAGCCTGCTAAAAAAGACATTCATGCAGAGGTCTTAATCATAGGCGGTGGACCTGGAGGCTATGTTGCGGCTCTTAGGAGTGCCCAGCTTGGTAAGAAGGTTGTCTTAATCGAGGAAGATAAACTAGGGGGGACGTGCCTCAATTATGGTTGTATTCCAACAAAGGCCCTTTCTCATTCAACAAAGGTTCTCAACCATATCCGACAGGGGCATGAGTATGGGTTTACAGTCCATGATTTTGATGTGAATATCAAGAAGATGATGGAGAGAAAGGACCAAGTTGTTGAAACCCTAGTATCGGGTGTTGACCACTTGATGGCCTCAAATGACATAGAAGTATACACCGGCAGAGGCCAGGTGGTGTCAAAAGATCTGATAGCAGTTAAGAATAAGAGCTTGGATTTGTCTGTCACCTTTGACCACCTAATCATTGCTGTAGGGTCAGAACCAGGTTATATCCCCATTGAGGGTCATGACTTGAAGTCGGTGATGACCAGTAGACATGCCCTCGCCATGGAGGACGTTCCAGATTCCATGGTCATCATTGGCGGAGGTGTCATTGGAATGGAATTTGCCTTTATCTTCAATGCCCTTGGAACAGAGGTACATGTAGTGGAATACATGCCAGAAATATTAGGCTTGTTGGATCAAGATGTGGTGGATGTCATTCGGGAATCAGCAGAGGACAAGGGTATAAAAATCCATAGAGGAGCAAGGGCCAGTCGGATTATAGAGACCCTTAACAAGAAAGTTATAACAGAGTTTGAAATAGGGGACCAGACCTATCGTGTGGCTAGTGAAAGAGTCATGATGGCAGTTGGTAGAAAACCTAGGTTGGATTCACTTGACCTTCAAAAGCTAGGTGTAGACCTCAATGATAATAATAATGGTATTTTAGTTGACGACTTTATGAAGACTACTAATGACAAGGTTTATGCCATTGGGGATGTAACTAATATCATGCAGCTGGCTCATGTGGCCTCCCACCAGGGAATGGTTGCAGCTGAACATATCTCTGGTTTAAGCCACAAGATGGATTATGAGAAGGTTCCAAGTGCCATATTCACTCAACCAGAGGTTGGGCATGTTGGGATCACTGAAAAAATAGCTCTTGAAAGAGGGATCAATTATAAGGCGTCCAAGTTTTATTTTGCTGCCAATGGGAAGTCGGTTGCCATGAACGAAACTGAGGGTTTTGTGAAGCTTATTTATGATCTTGATCGCCAGGTGCTTATCGGCGGCGTTATAGTTGGAGGACATGGAACAGATATGATTGCAACTGTAACGAATATGGTTGATCAAGGGGTAAGCCTTCAGGAGGCTGCAAGTGTTATTTATGCTCACCCAACATCTGCTGAAGCCATCCATGAAGCCCTCCTGGGCTTAGAAGATAGGAGCTTACATGGTCTATAAAGTTTATGTATCTGACTCGTACGATCCTAGAGTGAATTTGGCTTATGAAGAGTATTTCTTAAACCGTGTTGGTGAAGAAGAGATCATTCTATTCTTCTGGCAGAGTAAGAATGCTGTTGTGGTAGGTCGTAATCAAAATCCCTATCAGGAGTGTAACTTAAGTAAAATGTCTGAAGATCAAGTGATTATGGTTAGGCGGCTGTCTGGTGGAGGAGCTGTCTACCATGACCTGGGTAATTTGAATTATTCCTTTATTGCAGCTAAAGCACTTTATGATACTGATCAGTTTTATAACATTATATTGGCTAGCTTGAAAGACTTAGGGATACAAGGGGAAAAAAGTGGAAGGAATGACTTGATTCATGGTGGAAGGAAGTTTTCAGGCAATGCCTTTATCGAGGAGGAAAAAGCTAGCCTCCATCATGGTACACTTTTGGTTAAGTCAGACATTCTTAAACTCAAGAATTACCTGACAGTTAATCATGAGAAACTTGCAACAAAGGGCTTTGACTCTGTAGGGGCTCGGGTCATTAACCTGAGTGAAATAAAGGACTCCATAAGTATAGAGAGTCTTATAGGAGCTTTTGTTGATAGGATAAGAAAAAGTCATGAGTTGACCCTGGCTACACTACCAGACAAGGAGTTTGCTGATCTATATATGGCCAAGTATTTCAGTCATAAGTGGAACTACGGTGACTTTCCAGATTTTGATGTTGCCATTGATAAAAAATATGAGTGGGGTCTGATCTCCATTCAGTTTAAGGTCGTGGATGGAATAATCAATAATCTAAGGATTGCCACTGACAGTCTATTGACGGAGGCCTTTCATAAGTTAAGAGATGAATTATCAAGGCATATCTTAACTCTTGATGAGGTCAGTCGAATAATCCGGCATGTTTTCTCAGATCAAGCTATAATAAGTGACCTTATAGGGGCTTTTGAAGAAGCACTCTTTATATAAGGAAAGGCTCAGGATTTTACCTGGGCCTTTCTTTTGACTTTATGAATTGAATCTAAGGAGATGGTATCTCCTTAAAGTGACTATTGGAGGAGGACAGCGTGGACGATCATCCTCCCATTATTAAGAAGGTAGTTGCACGTTGATAGGGTGAGGATTCTATCCTGAGCCTTATAGCTGTAATCTGTTTTATATAGAGACCGACTTATAAAATTTTCAACATTGGTTTGAGTCAGACTATAGGGTAGTTGGTAGTCATCGGCTGAAACATAATAGGCAGAAAAGACTTCATATACACTGTCATTAAATAAGTCACGAAAGTAGATGCTTGTGTTTTCATAAAAGAAGCTTTCATCCAGGTACTTGTTTAAATCTGTAAACATAGAACCGTTGCTCATATGGTGGCCATAAATTATGGTATGTTGGTCAAAGGTGTTGCCAAGATTTCTTCTATCCATAAAGATTGCACCTGCAGTATTTGCTTTCATATCATAACCATGATTCAGGTAAAAATCATTGTCCTTACCCCTTACAAGAGGATAGTCAATCTGTGTTTGATCAATCCGAATCCAGCCTACATAGTTCTTGATGGTATCAAATAGCTCTTTTTCTTTGTTGCCCTTTAATGTAAGACTCATTTCTCCTGCTGAAGGGTTTTTAGATAGGTTCAAGTTGCTACCTGGATTCATTAGGTCAAAGGAAGGTTCTACTATTGCTTGATGATACTCATATTCGACTAATACATTTAATCTTCTATAGCCCCTGACTAAATCTTGGGTCCTGGCTTCTTGGATATGCTGAGCCGTTAGTAAGATGATAGAAGCCAAAAGGAGACAAAAGCATGTTGCTTGGAATAATTTCTTCATATGATCACCTCATGATTATTATAACACATATAGTGGTAAAACACAAATAAATGATAATTATTTTCATTTATCTCTTTACATTTACCACGGTATGTGGTATTGTTATATCATAAAATAAGACATATCACATAGGTGATGGAATAAGGAGGAAATAAAATGAGAAGAATGATTAGCATTATAATGGTTTTAATTATGTCCCTTAGTGTATTTTCTGTTTATGGACAAGAAGGAGACATTGTAGATGTCGCTTCTAGCAATGATGACTTTTCAATACTAGTTACTGCTTTAGCAACAGCAGATCTAGTATCAGCTCTAGAGGGAGAAGGCCCCTATACTGTATTTGCACCGACTGATGACGCTTTTGCCAAACTCTTAGCGAGCCTCAACATCAGTGCAGAAGACTTATTGGCTCATCCCCAGTTGTCAGAGGTTTTACTCTATCATGTAGTGGCTGGACAAGTTATGAGTACAGACTTAAGTGATGGATTAATGGTTGAAACTCTCCAAGGAGAAACAATAAGCTTTGATTTAACAGATGGTGCCAAGGTGAATATGAGTATGATTACAGGTGCAGATATTCAAGCTACCAATGGTGTTATTCATGTGATTGATGAGGTTCTAGTACCTGAGTCTTTTGTTTTAAATCCTATTGACATGGATGTTGTAGATATTGCCCTGGGCAATGAAGATTTTAGCATGTTAGTTTCCCTATTAAGTCAAGCAAACCTAGTTGAAGCTCTACAGGGAGAGGGCCCCTTTACCGTATTTGCTCCTACAAATGCTGCCTTTGAGCAACTACTAGTGGATTTGAATATTACAGCTGCTGATTTAATGGCCCAACCAGACCTAGCTCAAGTTCTACTTTATCATGTAGTAGCAGGTAAAGTGATGAGTACAGATCTAGTTGATGGCATGATGGCAACTACTTTAAATGGGGAGGACCTTCTAATTGATTTAAGTACAGGTGTCATGATTAATGAGAGCCAGGTTGTAATAGCAGATATAGAGGCAACAAATGGTGTGGTTCATGTTATAGATCGAATTTTAGTTCCAAGTAATTTTACCTTACAAGAAGTAGATATGGCAGAAGATTTACCACAAACTGGTGAGTTGTCATTGATTCCTTTAGGACTATTAGGTATATTTAGTTTAGGTGGTTTAATTTATAGTATAAGAAGAAAATGGTAAGCAGATGAACAGTTTTGGTAGCAATTTAAAGAGAATTAGAAAAGAGAAGAAATTTAGTCAAAAAGCATTAGCAGAGAGAGTTGGTGTTGGTCAAACAACCATAGCAAATTATGAGAATGACCAGAGATATCCAAATCCCATTATTTTGTCAAGGCTAGCAAGTATTTTACAAGTCAGTTTAGACTTACTCTTACGAGGTCAGACTACGGATCCACTGGCGACAACTAATCCTTCCTTGGATCAAGAAGTGTTTATTGATTTAATTAGGAACTTTGATGATCAAGAAGCTATGGATATGGTTTTAGGTCAAGTGAAAGCAGGCTATGACGTCATTGACCTTTATTATGGATTTATTAAACCCGTTATGTATCGTGTGGGTGACTTATGGCTTAGAGGGGAATTGAGTGTACCTATGGAGCACCATATTACTCATGTTATTGACAAGCTTTTGGTCCTCTTAAGTGACTATATCCAGTGTGGACCTCCAAAAGACAAGAAAGCCATCTTCATAGCTCCGGGTTCAGAAAGTCATTTGCTGGGCTTAAAAATCGTGAAGGAAACCTTTAGACGATATGGATGGAAGACCTTCTTTGTAGGAAGGAGTGTCCCGTGGAAAAGCCTTGTCGATATGATCAACCAAGTGGGTATTGACCTAGTTGTTATTTCAACTACTATAGAAAATAATCTTAATCAGGTTGAAAGTCTAGTGGGCTATATTAGAAGGGAAACCCAAGCAAAGATTTTATTAGGGGGGCAAGCCTATAATAAGCACCATGCATATGTAAGGCAGATTAAGCCAGATTACTATCCCGAAAATCAAGAGCAACTATTCAAGTTAATTCATGAGATTTAAGGCTAGGATTCAATTGTTGAATCCTAGTTTCTTTGTTTGCTTCACCTATATATGTATGAATCCTTTAAGGGGTATATATATTTGTGATAAAATGAAATAGGAAGAATTTTCTAAATATTAAAAGGATGATTTTTCTTGTGGTTGATAAGAGAGGATTAGAGGAGGGATGACAGATGAGAAGAGTGTTAAAGGGTGTTCTGATTGCATTTTTAGTTTTAAACCTAAACATGGCAATGGCTAATGAGGGTGCAAAATATGCCAGTAAGTATGGCTTGCCGGTAGAGTTTAATGTAAACTCAAGCTATCCAGGTGACATTGAAATTGAGGGGGTCTACATTCACAAGAATGATTGGGAGTATGTCCTTACGGTTACCTATTGTAATGGTGAATTAAAGGAGCTTTTGTTGGGGGGAGAATCAGTAGTAAAAAGTTCATTCTTTAATCCACCCGAAGGGGATATAGTAAGCATCAGTTGGATCAAGGGCTATGAGCAAATATCTAGTGGAGATGGCTTTGTTCAATATCGAGTAGATAAGGATCAGTTTGAATCGATAAGTTTTATTACAATCTTCCTCTATGATGTACTTGTCAATGACGATATGGAGGAGAATATATCAGTTTACTTCCCGACAGACTCAATAGACTATGACCAGGTCCCTTCAGAAGAGGACTTAATTGCTGGTTATGATATAACAACTATACCTGTTGAGACTGAGTTTGAGTCTGAACCATCCGAGTGGGCCCATAAGGGGATTGAAGAGCTTAAGTTAGAGGGCTTACTTAGGAATGATGCCTTCACAGACTTTAATAAGGGAATTAGCCGTCAAGATTTTATTTATCTTATGGTTACCCTATATGAACAGCTTTCTGGGAATCAAGCCAAGATAGACCCAAGCATTCAATTCGATGATACGGATGATCAATATGTTAACAAGGCGGCTGCCTTAGGTATTACAAATGGTATAGGCAATAATCTTTTCGGTCCAGATTTGGTCCTTGATAGAGAGCAAATGACTACATTTATGATTAAAACCCTCAAGTTATCCGGTGTAGATCTGGCTGGGGATGAAACGGTGGTTGAGTATTCTGATGATGAAGAGGTGAGTGGCTGGGCTAAGGATAGTGTTTATGCGGCCCGTCGTCATGGAATAATGGGTGGCATGGGAAACAATACATTTTCTCCTAAGAGTTCAGCCTTGAATGAACAGGCCCTGAGTGTCATGCATAAGTTGTTGGTGAATTACGGTTCCTTGAACTGGTTGAAGCAGTACGACAAGGATAGGCTGTATTTAAGATATGGTGATGAGTATTATAAGATTGCCTTAAATGACCATATGATCATAAATGAGAACTTAGACTCAAGTAGCCTGTATTTCTCTGATTTTGAAGATATAAATACCATGCTGAATGTTCTACTCGTTAATGAGGAAAACCTTAAGTATGATGATTCAAGAAATCCCAACGTAAAGGGTAAACTTCTTGTCCATGACCATAAAAAGATGAATGTAACAACAAGTAATCTTTATCTGGGTGTTGACAAGATCGGTGAGACTACTAAGATTACTTTTGGAGATGATGCCTATAAACCTGAGGTAATCAATCGTTTTGATATGGATACAGTTGTTTACAAGTACTTTGAGAAGGTGAAGTTTTATGACCTAGCCGGAGAGAGACAGATTGTGAAGACCTTTTCATTTAAGAAGATAGCTGACATATTTGATCTAGACTATAGGGTTTTCTATCATTCATCATGGAATATCTATGTAATAGAAGTCACAGGTCAAACTGATTAAGAGTTCAAGTGTCATAAGCAGAGCTAAGCATATTATGGGAACCATTTAAGTCCAACAAGTGTTGGGCTTTTTTTTCTTTGTTTATCAAAAAAAAGAGGTTGGGGATATCCTATTAGGATTATTTAATAATTATCCTGAAGAGACTTATTCCAAGGCTTGCGGCCAAGAAAACAAGATATTATACAGTAAAACGATGGGAAATTAGTAAATAATACTTGCATTGTGGATGAAAGTATACTATTATGGTCTTGAAGTAAAGAAAGGTGCGAAAAATGATGAATCTAAAAAACATGAATCTTACATTTGCATATACCTGTCCCTGCTGTTGTTGGTTTAGTAAACTGAATAACGGTTAATTGGCATGCGATTTACTTTATTTAATAGTTATTATTTATTAAATAGAAGGGTCGGCCCTTCTATTTTGTGTATCTGGATATTCCAGTAAAGAAGAGGAGAGAGCAATGAAAAAATTAATTTTAGGTATAGTACTCGTTGGTGTATTGGCGGCAGTGGTTGCCATAGGAGCAAACATGACAAAAGAAGTAGCAGCTGAAGATAGTCTTGTGATTGGTATGAGTGGCGGTTATAAGCCTTATACATTCACTGATGAAAAGGGAGACTTAGTAGGATTTGAGGTAGATATTTGGAATGAAATCGCCAAGCGAATTGACAGGAGAGTAGAGTTTAAAACAGCTGAGTTTAGTGGCTTATTTGGTTTATTGGATACGGGCAAAATTCATACAATATCCAACCAGATTACTGTGACAGATGCAAGACTTGAAAAGTATACATTCTCTGATCCTTATGTTTATTATGGGGCTCAGTTGGTTGTAGCAAGTGATAATACAGATATCGTGGATCTTGAATCATTAAAGGGCAAGAAAGTAGGCGTTAGTCTTGGATCTAACTATGAAGAAATGATCCGGGCTTTTGATACAGAGGGAGAAATTGAAGTTATTACTTATGAGAGTTACCAGGCGTCTTTGCAGGATATCACTTTTGGTAGAATTGATGCGGTTCTAAATGATAAATTAGCAGGTCTTATTGCTATAGAGGAATCGGGTTTAGATTTAAAACTTGGTGGGCAACCCGTTAAGATGTTGTTCAATGCCTTCCCATTTGTCAAGGACCAGGATCCAGACTTGATTCAAGATGTGAACCAGGCTATTGAAGCCATGTACCAGGATGGAACCTTCGAAGAAATCTCTCTAAGATGGTTCCCAATAAACATTACAGATAAGTAGGTTAAGATGTTAGGATTTGATTATAAGTATTTGATAGAGGTAATGCCCATCATTATGAGGGCGTTACCCATTACCTTAAGTATTGGCTGTTTGGCTATGGTATTTGGTTTAGCCTTGGGCTTGGTGGTTACATTTATGAGGCGGTCAAGGAATCACTTGATTAGGGGGACGGCTAACCTATATGTTTCCTATTTCAGGGGAACCCCTCTTATGGTGCAACTCTTTATATTCTTCTTTGGCTTGCCCCAGGTCTTTCCTGGTCTATCGACTATTACAGCCTATCCAGCTGCAATTATTGTCTTGAGTATCAATGGAAGTGCCTATATATCGGAGGTGTTAAAGTCAAGTATTGATGCCATTGATTATGGCCAATATGAAGCAGCCCTATCTATTGGTATGTCACCAGGGCAGGCAATGGAAAGAATTATTCTTCCGCAAGCCTTTAAGGTAGCTGTCCTACCTCTGGGAAATACTTTCATTAATCTGATCCAGGGAACTGCTATTACCTTTATGATTGGATTAAAGGATATCATGGGGATGGCAAAGGTGAGTTCTGCAGCTTCCTATAGGTTTTTAGAAGCCTTTGTTGCTGTTGGTATCATATACTGGCTGATTACCTTAATCATCACACGATTAATTAATTGGTTATCCTATAAGTTGAGTAAGGGAGGCATCATATGATGAACTTAAGAGAAGTCCATAAATCTTTCGATGACTTGGAAGTTTTAAAGGGCGTTGACTTAACTATAAATAGGGGGGAAATCATCTCAATCATTGGTTCATCAGGTTCTGGTAAATCAACCCTCTTGAGGGTTATAAATGGACTGGAAACAGCTTCGCATGGACAACTTGAAATTGGGAACCTTGTTTATAAGCTCCCCTTCATGAAGGAGAAAGATAAGAGATCAGTAAGGAAACGAGTTTCTATGGTCTTTCAGAATTATAACTTATTTAAGCATAAGACTGCCCTTGAAAATGTCATTGAGGGCCTAGTCGTTGATGGTCTTAAAAAGAGTGAGGCCATTAAGAGAGGACAGGAGCTTCTTGACAGGGTAGGCTTAAGAGATAAGCAGGACAGTTACCCCTCCCAATTATCAGGGGGTCAACAGCAAAGAGTGGGCATTGCTAGGGCCATGGCCCTCAAACCGGAGATCATCTTGTTTGATGAACCCACATCAGCCTTAGACCCTGAGTTGGTTCAAGAAGTCCTAGCTGTAATCAAACAACTAGCTGATGAGTCAACAACCATGGTTATTGTCACACATGAGATGAGGTTTGCACAGGAGATTTCGGATAGAATTCTATTTATGAATAATGGGATTGTTGAAGTGGAAACAACAGGTGACAAACTCTATAAGACCCATAATACACGGCTGCAGAACTTCCTTGGTATCCAGCCTGGGTCATAAGCTTTGAAGCATCAGTATAGGGCTTACTCATGAAAAAGTGCCTAGAAGACTCCTATGACTTGTTAAAAACAGAAGACTATAATAAATGCCATATCAATCCTTGATATGGCATTTAATTTAGAGTTGGGTAATGGTCAGTTGAAATACTCTTTTTAGAGCATAGAATCAAGTTTACCTTCAAATATCCAATTGTATGCATATGATAGGTGAAGAGAATCAATTAAGTAGTCATCTTTTTTGTCTAAGACAAGAGAGTACCTGATGGGGTATGAGTAGCTTTCGCCATGACTGACTTCTTTCAGAGCATATGCAACTTGCCTGTGAATATGGAAGAGCTTATCTTCACTTGTTAAGTCAGCTTGATGAATGCCCTTAATCGATTCAAGTGTCTCTTTAAAGATATTTTCTTTGCTAGCGGTACGTTTAGCTAATCCAACACCTGTGAGCACCAGTTTGTTATCATAAGTGTTCATGATGGCTGTATCATGCTTAAAGTCGATTGTTACATTTGATAAGTTCTCAAGATAGTCCTGAATGGCCTCTTGTCCAACATACCACTGTGTTTCAGTGGAAATCAAATGGACCTTTTCATGATTTGAGAATAATGACCTATACTCAATCTTATTGTCAGCGATTCCGTTTGAAAGTCTTTCTAGAGTGCTTTTAGCCTCATGATCTAATCCGTGCTGACCAAATCCTTTGAACATTTCTATGTCCTTATTGAAATCATCAACAAACATTTGGTCGGCTTCTAGTCTTTGATCTGCAAAGACCCCCTGGGGCATAGAGAAGTGGCAGGATGCAATTTTCCATGTGTTCTTGTCCTTTAGCATGATTCCAGATAATCTCATAGGACAGTAATAGTCACGTTTATCCTCCTTGTATTGATGATAGGTCAGGGCCATTGCCCAGTTAATAAATGATAGCTTCTCATCATCGTTCATACCTTCATTGTTAACAGTATCATTCATAAATTCAACATAGCTATCATATCTTGAGGGGGTATGTTCAAAAGAATACTTTACCTTTCCTGGGAGAGAAAATGTTGCCGTATTACGATCCACATGAATAATTGCATGGTCTAGGTCAAAGCTTACATCACCCCAGTATTGCCAATCAGAAGAGAGTAAGTCCTCAACTTCTTCTAAACCAGGACATAATTCCTCGGTAGCTGTACCTAAAACGTAAACGGATTCATCGTCAACAAAGATTTTTTTTAAGTATTCATTTGCACGCTCAGGATTTTTTTCTTGATAACTTTCCTTGAGTACTTGTAGAGTTTCCATTACACCTTGTGTATCACTATTCTGTTTACTTTCAGTTAAGTTTGTATCATTTACATATCTTGCGGCTAAATTTTTCATTTAAGCTCCTTTCTCTACTATAAACATACTACCACTAAATGGAAGATTGTAGGTGAGTGAAATATTCATTTAATGATATGAAAAAAAAGGTCCGCATAAGGTTGTATCTATTAAAAGTGATCAGTCATGGGTAAGGGGGAATGCGTTCACTACCCATCCCTTAGGTCTTAGGAGGCTTTTCCGAACTCGTAACGTGAATGTCTAAATAGGTAAAAATGACCTTAACCAAAGGTTAAGATCATTTACATAACAGTGAGCTTGCTAGGAATCGGTGAAATCTATGTCCCCTTTAAGCAGACAATCATAATACTTATGTTAATAACAAAAAGCAAAAAGATTCCAGTAAACATACTGAAATCTTTCGTAAAACTGCGCTTGGCGGGAATGCGTGGGAATCGAACCCACCTAAGATGCTACTAACACCTCAAGCTGGTTTTGAAGACCCCATTTTTCTATATCTTCCAACCTCTATAGCAATATCAATCGTTACAGTATGATTTATACACAAAATCGGTTCGTAATCCTACTTGGTTACTGTAAAATCGTATAACTAAGTCACGTATATCTACACAAAGAATTGCTTAAACAGTATAGTATAGAAGGGGGAGAAAATAAACCGAGATTCCAATTTACAATATTGATTATTTGTAAATGCAAAACGAGCAAAACGATTAATTGTTATTACGATTATGTTTGAAATATGGTTGACTTAGTTCGCTTTGATATGTTATAGTTATAACAACTTAAAAACATTATCTAAAGGAGGTGACTTAAAAATGTGAGAATATAAAATAGTTTAATCACAGACATGTGATGATTATTTTTATTAGGAGCAATTAACTGAAGTAATTGAGTGAATAGTACAAAAGGAGATTATTATGTATAATAAAGAAAAAGTGTTAAGGATGCAAATGGATTTAGTGAAAAACAACGAGATGATGGAGAGTGCAATTAATTCCGTATTATCAGATATTGTATCAAATATCTCAGAAGATGAAATTACAGAAAATGATGGTGATATAGTATACTTACTGGAACAGGAATATAGCGATGAAATACTGGAAGTGATTTATATGTCTTGTGGATATGAGTACTTTATTGAAAATAAATACAAAAAATTTAACGAAAGAGTATTGGATAAAGCATTGATAACGATTAAATCAAGATTCTAGTTGATGAAGGAGTGTGAGTATAGGTGTATATTCTGAAAAAGGGTTCTAAAGTGACTGTTACTGATCGCGTTGATTATTCGACAGTAGGAGTAGAGACATTGTTTTCCGGTTTCTTAGAATCAAAGGGAGCTAAAATGAGTAAAGCGGAGATTAAAAAGAAGATTATCATAGATTTACTGACTAATAGCAGTATTCTCCTTCAGGAAGAAGAGACAATTTTTACTTATGCAGGGCTGCTGAAAGAACTTCACACAGACTTGTTTTCAATCGGTATTCTTTACCAGGCATTTAAAGCGAAAGGTAAGGTTTTTGTCGATGGTCTTGGGAAATATGATGGTGAATACACAACAGAGGAGTATGAAAAGACGTTTGGACATAAACTTAGAAATCAAACCTTTTATGAGTTCGTTAAGTACCTTTCTGAGTATCACAATGATTTGGCAAAGATTGGTAAGGAATCAGAAAGTGTTTATCTCAAAAGATTGGAAGAGTTTTTTATCCATATGGAGACAGAAATGGAGTTGCGAGCTGAGATATAGAAAGTGGTTTTAAAATGTTTGATGTAGAATTTAAGATTTGGTCAATCGAAAGTGTGCATGATTATAGAGGTGTATATTTATTTCGCAAAGGCTAGCTATTCACTTTTATGACCGAATAAATTTCACTTACTATTAATAGCATTTGAGTATAGTGTCCTTTGAAGTTAAGACTAGATATAAAAATTTAATAAATAAAACTAAATCTGGCCATGAATCTCCATGGCCAGATCAAATAAATTTCTATATTTTTTTGGAAAATTTACACCAATTTCTTGACAGAATCAGGTTTTGATAGGTCTGAGCCTTAGATTGATTGTACATGAGACATACTTCATTTCATGTATCATATACTCCTTGTAGTCCAAGAAAACTGATTTATTGATACATTTGTTTGGTTCAAACCAGTTGGACTGTAGAAGCCATTTAGTGAAGTATCCAAAGAACATTTATGGTCTGATATTGTTCTCTCACTTAGATTTTCAAATTGTTTCTCGCGAACAAAGTCAATATGTAGTTCTATGAAATCTTTGACTGTAATTAATTTGTTCATTTCTCAGTCTGTTTTCATACTGGTTAGAATTTTGTGTTTTGATTTTAAAGAAATAGCCATTTGCAATCATTTCAGTATTTATGATTTGTAGGTTTGTCCCTCTGGTTTGTGTTAATAGCAAAAATCAAAAAGATTCAAGTAAACATACTGAAATCTTTCGTAAAACTGCGCTTGGCGGGAATGCGTGGGAATCGAACCCACCTAAGATGCTACTAACACCTCAAGCTGGTTTTGAAGACACAATGGTTCTATATTCTCGTACCTTTATAGTAATATCAATTGTTATAGTTTGATTTATGCACAAAACTGGTGTTATATCCTACTTGATTTACTAGTTAATCGTATGATTTTTTTCAGTTTTGTCAATAAAGTTTTGTCTGACATATTAAGAATCTACTAATTATTTACTTATATAAAGATACTATATTGTCAATTTGGTAGGATTAGACTATAAGTGATAGAGAGAGGAGTATTAGTTGAAAGGATTAACGGTATTTGGGGTTGTTGAAGTTGTTCTAAATGGGATATCAATTTACTTCAATGGAATTGAACATTGGACATCATCTATGATGAGTCTTTGGGATAGCATGGCTAGTATTATAATGTTCTTCTCATCAATAATATCTCCTAATGTTGATTTCAGTTTTAGCTATATATCTGATTTCGTTATGAGTTTTGGTGAGATGCATTTGATTCAGCTGCCTGCTGTTATCATTACAGCTTTGATAACTAATGCTATGAATTAAGGATGATACAACATTAAAGTGAGAACTTAAAAGCAATCTACTCTAATGAATAGATTGCCTTTTGTATCTTAAGATTTATTCTAAATCAATACTAAATGGTTTACCTTGTAATGAGTCTGAAATATTGATTTCTTTAAGAACTTTCAACTCTGATGGAGTAAGAATCCTTGGTAAGTTTGGTGATATGAATAGTTCATCACTATCAGACCATATATACTCTGGTTGTATTGATACAATTAGAGAAGCAATTGATTTAATATTCGTTGGAAACACCTCAGCGTATTTTTCTCTTAGGGCTTCAAAATTATCATTTATAAACTTTGAAGTTTTATTAGATTGTTCTATAGCTTTTTTATTCTTTCTGTTTCTAAACTCAACAGATTGAGAATCACCTCTAAAGAATCCTAATGATACATTAACCGATTTACATTCCAGTATAAATAGTACATCGTCGTAAACGAATGCTATATCAATTTCTCGCTTATTATTAGCGTTTATTTTAAGCATTTTATCTTCAGCAACAATACAATCGTGACCAAATACCTCTGTGATTGTTTTTACAACTTGTTGTTCAAACAAGTCACCAGTAGTGTCTTCTTCTTTTGTTATAGGGTCAAGTATATTTGATACAAAGTCTAAGAAAGACCTATAATCAAGCAAACCTAAAGACTCCTTCATATGTATCATTGCTTTTCCACCTTGTGAAGTTGTTAAACTGATGTCTGATTGTTTATCAGCTGAAAGTTCAATAAAGTCTAATATTGCTGGAATTTCTTCCAAGTCTATTTCCTTAACATTTAAGTTAGTGATTTTAAGTATATCTGGCATAAGAAAATCTAAGTCATCAAGTAGGTTCTCAATTTTGTAGATTGTGTAAGCTCTCATACAGAGTGTTTGTAGCCTATTTGGATTTCTAAGTAACATTACCATGTTAGACATATTTATTGAGTAGACAAATGCTAAGTAAGTATCAATTGTGAAGCCATAGTAATTTTTAAATTCGTTAGAATAATTACTTGCAAAACCGTAAAATTCATTTAATGATACTGCAAAGGGTATAAAATTAGTTGTTTGATTAGGTATATTAATTCTATCATCTACCATAAATTCGCCTAAGTTTATGTTGCTATAATTATCAAGAAAGAAACTAAGCATCATAGCTTTGTTCTGGTTATTAAAGTTATAATTAATATTAGCACCTGCATAAGAAAATAGATTACTATGAGAAAGTCTCTCATCATACAAATCTATCATTTTCTGTATCTCTTCATTAACTTTTACTGTAATACCTTCCTCAGTATCAATTTCTAACCATCCACCCTTTGAAAGTTTTCGATAATCTTGATTTAATGATGACAGGTAGTAACAGAGTTTCTCAAGTAGATAACATTTATTTAGTGCTCTTGCGGACTTAGACATAATAGCATCGGTAATTTTATCGGCATGCATCTTGTTTCCTTCGATAGCTACTGTAAGGTAGTTAGGCATGGCATATTCTGTGTTAAAGAAAATAGAGGAACTATCAAGTATTGTATATTTTTTTATTGCTAAGTTGTACACTTCTCTATATCCATTGTAAGTAATGTTATCAATGTTGAAAACGTTGTAAGGTCTAATCCTTCTTGACCAATAAAACAACTCGTAAAAATCCTCATTGTGTAAAATTCTTTCAATCTTATTTTCACATTTCTCGATTAGTTGCTTGAGGATTGTTATATCATCGGTAGTTGAATCAATTTTCTTATAGAAGTATTTAAATGTTGTTTGCATGTTCCTATTGAATGTAACTAAACCTTTTGACATACATTTGTGGTGTATGTATGAACCAATATCTTCGAACTGTATAGTCATATGCCCCTCCCTTTTGATACAATTCTATCACATAGAAAACAACGATATCAAACAATTTGGCCAAATTTGGGCGTGTAAGATTATCTGTGTAAAGTTTAATTTGTTATAATAAACTAAGAACAGATGGAGGCTTACAATATGGCGAAAAGAAAAAAGAACCCTGCATCAAAAGAATTAATGAAACACCTACTTGAAAATTACGAGATCAAATCAGCTTTAGATGTCCAAGAAGCTTTAAAAGACATGTTTGCTGAGACTCTTGAAAGTATGCTAGAAGCTGAGCTTGATGAACATCTAGGCTACGATAAAAATGAGCATGGTGCTGCTGAAACAACCAATAGACGCAATGGAAAACTCAAAAGACTGTCCTGAGGCAACTCGGTGACGTGGCAATAGACGTGCCACGTGATAGAGACTCGAGTTTCGAACCACAGATTGCTCAAAAAGGCCAAAAGGATGTCATTGGAATTGAAGAGAAAGTTTTCTCTATGTATGGTAGGGGCCAGTCCCAGCGAGACATAGAAACAACAATTAATGAGATATACGGTTTTAGTATCAGTCATGAGACTGTTTCCAAAATGACAGATAAAATCATTCCACAGATAACTGAGTTTAGGAACAGAGCCCTTAAACCATTCTATCCCTTTGTTTTTGTAGACGCTATGTATGTACCTGTAAAAACTGAGCAAGGAGCAGGCCAAAAGGCCCTTTACAACATCATCGGCATTGACTCTGAAGGACGTAAAGAAGTCTTGGGGTTCTGGGTTTCTGAAGGTGAAACAGCCGTGAGTGGTTACAGATCCTAGATGAAATAAAACGCCGTGGTGTTTCAGATATACTTTTCATTTCATTAGACGGTTTACCGGGACTTGAAGATGCTATTAAAGTTGTATATCCGAATGTCAACCAACAGCGGTGCATCGTTCATCTAATGCGTAACGCTACCCGTTACATCCCAAGAAAAGATTGGGTTAAGTCTGCTAAAGACATAAAGTCTGTGCATAGGGCTGTTAGCCTTGATGAAGCACAAGTACTCTTTGATGAGTTTAAGTCCAACTGGAGTAAATATGGAGCTGCAGTAGCAGTCTGGGAGAAGAATTGGACATCCAATGAAAACCTATTTACTTCCCCTGAGAACATTAGAAAAATAATATATACTACAAATACGATCGAAAGTTACCATAACCAGCTCAGAAAAGTAACCAATAGAAAAGGCGCGTTTCCCAATGAAATGTCACTCTTTAAGTTGCTGTTTTTGAGAATTAACGATATTCAAAGTACTTGGTACAGACCTGTTCACAACTGGCCTAAGGTACTCAATGAACTAGTCCTAATATTTGAGGACAGGATCACTCAACATCTTAGGTACTAAAATAATTTACACAGAGAACTTGACAGGTTCCTAAATTTTGGAATTAAATGTAAAAAATATTGTAATTGCTATAATGAGAGAAAAGGAAGGGGACTCAAATGAAAAGTACATGTATTGTATATGTATTGTTAGAAAAGTTGATAACCCTTGTAGAGTTGTATTACCTATAGAGTTAAGAAGGTCATTAATGATTGACGTCAAAGACCCGTTTGAAATATACGTTGAGGGAGATACGATTATTCTAGGACAAGATAGAATATATAAAGGTCAAATATACACATGTAGAACCTGAAAAAATGATGCATATGATTAAAATGGTTAAGGAAAAAGCATTGGAAAATGGTGTGAAAATGTAATAGTAAAGGTAACAATTGATATATAAATAGCAATAATCTAACCAGAATATTCTCGTTGTTTGAATCTATTCTGAGTTTTACGTTTTCCTAAGATAAGATAAATTTGCATGCACAATCATGCACTTTAAAGGATTAATGTATTGGTTGAATCTTATTAATAATATAAAATAGTATAGTATGGTTAATATCAATTTATAGTTGTAAACTGAAAGGAGAAACATGAATTAAAATGCACTTCATAATGTGTCAGTGTTAGTGCTTCAGTAGTTCTAATGCCACAATCTAATATTAAAATTGATATAATATAATCTCTAAATCTTGCATATGTTTCATCACCAATTGCATTAAGTAAGTCTTTTACTTCAGTTCTTGATAAGGGGTTAATTCTATCATCTGTAGTTTTTACAAGTTTTATAAAATGATTGTAGTTAATTGATATATGACCATGCTTTAACAACCAGTTAATATATGTTTAACAGGTCTAAGTCTTACGTTAACTGTAGTAGTAGCATACTTCTTCTCATAGACTAAATACTCCTTATACTCTAAAAAAAGTGTTTTACATACCCTCTGGTTTGTATCAAACCAAGCAGATGACTCAATCCATCTGGTCAAATGTTTGATATAATATTTTGTGGTCTTCAATAGTTCTCTCACGTAGATTTTCCAACTGTTTCTCACGAATGAAGTCTGAGTGATAGTCAATGAAATCCTGTAGTGAGAGGGTATCCTTAATCATTAGGTCAGTAATTACATTGGTTTGAATTATGTGTTTTGATTTTAAAGAAATAGCCAGTTGCAATCCTTTTAATTTATATGATATGTAGGATTGTCCCTTTGGTTTGTGTTAATAACAAAAAGCAAAAAGATTCCAGTAAACATACTGAAATCTTTCGTAAAACTGCGCTTGGCGGGAATGCGTGGGAATCGAACCCACCTAAGATGCTACTAACACCTCAAGCTGGTTTTGAA